>Ga0209671_1005279_pt1 | contig 13030 bp, 9 predicted proteins | sample WorMetHERISLAND2_2_FD_187401 | JGI IMG/M metagenome (GOLD analysis project Ga0209671, IMG submission 187401) | Marine gutless worms symbiont microbial communities from Max Planck institute for Marine Microbiology, Germany - Olavius geniculatus... | ecosystem: Host-associated > Annelida >... | reverse complement strand
ATAAAAAGGTGATATCACTCACCATCACATCGTCTAACTGTCAATGTGCTGTTGAATAATATCACCTTTTTATGATTTTTGCTGTTTTCGATGTGTCACTTGCTGTTCATCGACGTACAATCTTAAAATCAATACAATTGGTGTTAAACGAATTACATATTTTTGGTGATTTTGTGGTTTTAATGGTTCTCTGAGCCAATGCATGCGCTATCTAGCATGAATTTATTGTTGTAAACGGCCAAACTGCGACTTCTGCATTTCACAAGGTAGTGTAGCGACAGTATTAAAGTGAAATAGCCAAAACTATAATCGTTTACGTCAAGTTATTTCAGAATTTTGCATGCCAAATAATATCAAAATCGGCCAATGTTTCACGGAGTTATTCAAAAAAAACTGGCACAGTTTTTTTGAGACACGGTGTACAATACTGGAAGCAGTTATAAACTTAATGCTAGGCTTATTCTAAGAATAAGACGTGCAGTCAAGGCCGTCGAGAGGAGGGGAAGGGGTAAAGATGTAGTCTGTAAGAAGGTAAGTTACCCCGGGCCCCACGACGTTTGGGGGCACCGCCGTCGCTCAAAAATATAAAGTACACCAGAATGCGCCATTTCAAAAAAAAAATTCAAAAATTTTCTTCCCCAGAGGGACCCCGCTGTAGCTCTCGACTTTTATGCGTGTAGTACAAGTTTTGCCACCTGACGATGCGTGGTAACAGGTCATGAGCAGCTGCCCGAAGGACATGAAAGCGGACCTCTGCGTACATCTGAACAGAACGGTGTTTACCGACAACCCGGCATTCCGCCTGGCAAGCAGCGGCTGTCTGCGCGCTTTGGCCGTACATTTCAACCGGATCCACTGCGCTCCGGGCGACATGGTCTTTCACCAGGGCGAAAGTCTTGATGTGCTCTGTTTCATTGTCTCCGGCTCTCTCGAAGTCGTTCAGGATGAAGAAGTCATCGCTATACTCGGTGTGTGTACGCGTAACTTTCCTGTATCAGAGCATTGTAATCGATAACGATTTAACATATTTTTCCAAAGATACAAAGCTGGCGTTCTTGACACTTGTATAATGTATAGGCACTACAAAATTTAGCATATTTTTCGTTCAAAGCAAAGTGTTTAGGTTTAGTTAATTGAAAATATACTGGGTCGTCTGTGAATTAGTCTGTAAACTATTTAGTCTGTAATAGCATATTTGAGCAGATAAAATGACGGACGGACTTGACTTCCGCAGTAGGGTGGTAAAATGTTAAATTAGTTGTAAAATAGTTTTATTTGACTTTGAGTAGTATTTTACGATTTCATGGTGTGTATGAGATTTCTTCTGCAGTTAGTTATTTTATGTGATTCCGTGCTCGCTGCAGTTTTTAAACGTAGGCTACGTCGAGTTAAGAACTTACGAAGCACTGAAAGTCAATTGATGCAGGCAAGGGAGACGTGTTTGGTGACAAGTTCAGCCATCAGACGACGGTGTGTCAGTCGACGGCGAACGTACGAGCTCTGACCTACTGTGACTTGCACATCATCAAGCGTGATAACCTGCTGCAAGTGCTCGACCTTCATCATTCGTTCGCCAACTCGTTCTCGCGCAATCTCACGCTCACATACAACCTCCGACACCGCGTGCGTACATTCAACATTCACTGCCGCCAGTGGTGTAGTCGAGAGGGAATGCCATCCTCATTCCCAAATAGTTTTGGTAGAAAATAGCCCCTTACTTTGAACATCAGAAAATTAAAAATAATACAAAACTTGATGCCGCTGGATGCAGATGCGATTTTAGAAGTAGGCCTACAAAAAAATATAGACCCCGCTGGGAAACGTTTATACAGCGCTCACTCGAAAGGGGACCTACTTGTAACTTTTAAAAGAAGAAAGGAGAAAAAAAGGATTTCATTACACACACTGGTGGAATACCGTTGTCGCACCTTTCGGCTGCAATCCTGCATCATGGAGCAATCGACGTGGTAGTCTTTGCCATCTGAGTACGATACCGCACTGTATAAAGTGGTAGCCTATATGGGGCCTATATGGGTACTAGTAGGCTACTAGTTTATCCATTCCAGCAGTGCAGTGCGGTATCTAGACCTGCGATGAACTGTCGCACGTGTGTAGATGGTGTTTCGCAAGCTGGTCGACGTACAGCGGGAGAAGGAGCTGGCTGAACGGCGCAAGGACGATCCGCCGCTGGACGTGAATACCGACCTGGCCGTCCGCAAACTGCTCTCTCGCCTCCAGCGACGCACCACCGAGAACCACCGGCTCGTCCGGGTCGCTTCGCAGGCCGAAGTTCTAGCGAACGACGACTCGACGGACGAACAACAGACGGGCAATGGAGGAATCGGCAGCAACAGTGCCAGTAACAACATGCACGCGATCACTGCAGGGAAGCCGAGCGCCAAACTGCAATTCGCCAAACTGCTTCGCGGCACCGTGGCGTCAGCTGCAACGACGTCGAGTACCACTGCAGGGGGTGGTACGACGCCGACAATGACGACGTCGACGAGCACCCCGCCGTCACGTGACGGTTCACCCACGTCAGCTGGCCGACCTCCATCGCGCGCCGCTGCCGCAGCCGTCAAACCATCAGGTTTTTGACGGTCTTTTTCGGATTTTTCACGATCGTCTGTTTTCTACGGTGGTTCCTTTCAGTTATATTCACGCGATGCTAGAGTAGAGGGATTGCGTGTGCGAGTGTAATTTTTTTACCGGCGGTGACGTAAAACTATAAGCACGTAAGCCTACACCAAGTGAACTTTTGAATGTCGCTATGTACACGCCAATAAGCCCATTGTACACTTCGAGGGGGTCCCTGTTTGGCGAAACGTGTTAAACATCAGCGGCGTCGTGCGTTAACAAAAGTAGGCGAAACAGGGAGTTGCAATTTTCCGACAGACACTCCAAAAATATCCGACAGAATTCTGACGAACGGAGGAGATTAAGCCTATGGTGCACAGAATGTCAATTCTGCTCAGTACATTTTCCACAAAGGAGGTTTTCAGCCCCATATTGTGCATTTTTCGACGAAAATTTTTCGTCGAAAAGAAGAAACTTTTCCGACAGCTCAAAATGTACATGTAAGGGCGGGAGCCGAAAAACAATAGCCCACTGCACCTCCTAACCCCCGGCCACGACACCACCACTACATGAACATGCCAAAATTCGCATCTATGTGTAATGTATATATAGCAGGGGGAGGACCTCGGCGGTCGATCTCGTCTCCTGCACCTGAATCTAAGCCGCAACATCATCAGCAGCAGCAGCAGGCGGCGGGGGCAGGCGTAGAGAGCGCGGTGGGCGAGATGAAGTCGGAGATGGCGCGAGAACTGGAGCGACTCAACAAGCGGATCGACGGCATCGACAAGCAGATCACGACCATGCTCCAGCTGCTGCTGCAGACCACCGCAGCCCACAGCGCGGCCGCAGCGGACGTCACAGACAAGAAAACGGCTGCAGTAAGCCTGCCTCCGCACTCGCCGTCGTACATGCAGACGATCAGCGAGCAGGAGGAGGACTGCTGGAAACCGTCGTAGACGTCGTCGGAGACCGGGGCCGCATTTAAGGTCAAAGCGAAAAAAAAAATCACGACAAGAGATAGATCTAAAAATCTTCACAAGAAAAGGGGAGTAGGCAGGCCTGAGTCCTGACGTAAAATATATCTGCTATATGTGCGCCTGGGTCTTCATTTTTCACATGTCTAAATATGACCCTGCTTGCAGTGCTTGGAACAGTGGGAAGTAATGACCAATTCACATCTACGACGCCGACTCAACTCAACTCAACTCAATTGCTCAGTCAGGCCAGCAAACAACGCGTGGTCTGTGCACAGCAGCGTGACGTCATAATGCTAATGACGTCATTGCATTGTCGCCCACAGCTACGATGGTTGAGTTGAGTTGAGTTGCGTCGTTGGTGTAAATTGGCTATAACAGAAAAGTTTATAAACCAAACAAGAACGCGGCCTGCGACTGGACAAACAGCAAGAGTATAGGCCTACATTAGTCTTAAACGATCTCCGCCCGAAAATTCCCCGCAGTAGTCTGACAACATCGAATTTCATTTTCAAATAGTCTGTCATCAATCAATCAATCAATCTTTATTTCAGGTAAAAACCCATATCATCTAAGCCTAAAAGTAAAAAGTAAGAAAAAATCTTGACTATTTTTCATCATATATTATTTTATCTGACGAAGTGTGTGAGTGTACGCGCGTGCACTGCCTGTGAGCTCTGCATTCCGACGATGATTTTATTAAAAGAATATTGTGTTGTATGGTATAATATATCCGTGTTGGAACAATAACACGTATAAGATAAAACGTTCTTTTGCAAAAACGCACAAAGACAAACTAGTAATGTGCAGTGGCGCTTAGGAATGAATTCGGTTGCTGTAGGAAGTAGATCGCCAAACAGTAGCAGTCCGTTCGTCATAGGTAGAAGTTCTGATCGTGACGCCTACTAAATAAAACCGTCGCAGTTCAATATAGTCCGACAGTGACTGAAGTCAGAGGCACGCTATACTTTTGGTGGTGATCTGAACCTGATCTCCCAACTCTTTCATGATCGGTAGAGTGAACACGATGTCGTCCATGAAATCCGCGTCCGGCATCTTCCAGAATGAATGAACCTACCACGACACCAATTGATGCTATTCGACGACACCCTATTCCAAGTTTAATTAACATTTTCTATATGCTAACTCAGTGTTTTTCAACCTTTTTGCTGCAGCGGAACCTTACGTAAGTGTGACGATCACTCACGGAACCCCAAGCATTTATGCAATGATCCGTAAGTCCAGCGACGTAGGCAAGGTTGAATTTTTAGGATGTCCAGGGACCGATGTCCCTAGCAGAGTCAAGAGGCAGAAAACCTGTGAAAGTCTGGGGCAAAACCCTTAAACGCTAACGATAAAGCAGCAGGCAAAAGACTTGTTTAATTTGACCGTATTAGTGTAATATTATTTAGCAATTTTATTTCACCCGTAACCAAAAACACCTTACGAGGCGATCGCCAACACCGCAAAAATTGTTATTGGATTTTTTTTAGTTTTTTTACGTCCACAGACAGTTCGGGAGTCTGGACCCCCCAGTCAGATGCGCTGATGGGCAAAGCTTTTAATATTTTCAAGCTGAATTTTCCAAGAAATGAAAGTCTTTCAATAAATGGACACACAATTTATTAACACTAGCACTATTACGTTAGTGTTTCTTGTTCAATGCAAATATTCTAATATTGTTAGCAACAAGAAAAATATTCAACACTGTATGCAAAAGCAGACGGCTAGAAGCGCTCTGACGTAATTTCGCACGCTAGGTTATTTTATATTTTTTTTATTGACCAGCCGCGGAACCCTTAGCAGATGCTCGCGGAATCCTTTGGTTCCGCGGAACCCCGGTTAAAAATCACTGTGCTAACTAAATGCTAACGGTGGCTTGGTGATGTAACGGTATAGGTGTCAAACTTACGATCGACAGGTTGTGGGTTCAACTCCTGGTTACTACTTGGATGGGTGACTGTCGCCGTAAACTATCCAGGTATATAACTAGCCGCCTAGGTCAACTCAGCCTTCCATCCCTCAGGGGTAAGTAAATCGAGTACCGGCCGGTTTGGCTGAGGTTAAGGCGGGGCGCGTTCACCTGTGTGGCTGTGTCGGGTGGCATGTAACAGTGTGATCTCATATGGCAGGTGATGTTCCGTAGTTCTGTGATGGGTTTCCTATTCACCACCTTTACCTTTTACTTTTTAAAGCGTCAACATTTAAACAAACCATGCCAAAAGCAGAGGAATGATGGTAGAACTGCAAACAAAGTGACCGAGAGTAAAAAAACTAAAGGCTGACAGCTAAGTGAATCTCGTAAATACATAATTGGCTAACACACTATTTGACTCGGGATTCATTCGACTCGACTCGATAGATCTATGTTTGTCCATTGCCACTTGTGCTTCGTATCAATGTGCTACCGGTACAAATTTGTATACACGCATATGCATATAGGCCTAATGTTTTTTTCATCAAACTTGAAACATACTCGTAGGCTACATATCTTATGGGCCAAAAAATTGTTGTTGGCAATTAAACAGCAGTAGCCTAAACGAGGGCCGGATTAGCGCATAGGCCAACGAGGCCATGGCTATAGGCGCTAGGACCTCGCGCTTGCAGGGGCCCCGTGCTAAGCTGCACTAAATGCGATGAGTTGATTCTCAGGAAAATAATTGTTGCCACCATATATCACATTTTAAGGCGAAAATGCACCAAATTCGATTTCGGAGTTCAGACCCCGCTGGGGAGCTCACAGCGCTCCCCCAGACCACCTAGCTGAATTTAAGCGGTTACGTTCTTAGAATGCTTAGAAGGTTTTTTAGTAATTTGTTCTGTGGCCTATATGTAAGGGGGCCCCACGACATAATTAAGCCTAGGGCCCATCATTCTAAACCTTAATGAGACCCTGAATTAACGCTGATGACTGGACGCAGCGTACCTGTCTTTCTCCGACGACTTTGAACATGTCAATCCGCATGTCTCCCTTGCTACGCAGTGTGAACATAGAACTCGCTTCCTGCAGCCAAAGCTTCAGCAGGTCAACCGCCGTCCGACCTGCACGTGCAGAAGCTAATGTCTAAACAAAAAAACCCAGCTGTCGCTAGGGAAGACGCGCTACCACCTACACAGTTCCTGTTGCAGTATTGACCTTCAAGATCATCCAAGGTCGATGATTTTCATCTCATCTGAAAGGCCGTATGCAATTTCCTATTAGTGATTAATAGCAACCTACATGTATGCCCTATTTCGCACTGTTTAGCCACAATAGCGCGTACTGCCCTTTAAGGTCATAAAAGATCAGTAATTTTCATGTCACTTGAAATCCAATATGCCACTTCCTATTAGTGACTAGTAACCTTGGCCCTATCTGTCACCGTTACTGAGATGAATAAATGAATGAATGAATGGAATTTTATTAGTGTTGAAGCCAAAAGGCTAGAATACGTTAATACGCACTCAATACAATATTATATAAGTGTCTCATAAAATGTCACAAAATGTCCTATATAGCCAGTTTTCCACTGAAAACTCACAGTGTTCCTATCCCTTTCCATTCAACCCTAAATTTGAAAATGTTTCTTTTGCAATAGATCGCTGAAATTTTGCCTGCCTAGGTTTAAAGACAGGGCTAATTAAAAATTTCCTCTAAAACCTACCATTTAGTTAGATTACATCCGTTACAGACGACGGACAGACAGACGACAACCCGTGCCATAGACGCCTTCAGCATAGCTGTTGCGCGTCAAAAATTCGTGTGCTTGCAGTACAGCCGACAATTACGTAGAGATGGAAGCGGAAAAAGTTTATCTAACTTTTAATCTTTATATCACGACATGACATGTAAAGCCTAATATTAGCCTAGGGCCTACACAATAACTCATAAATGCAAGTTGGCATGTACAAATAGTACTCATGAAAATAAAAGTAGAGATACTGCAGCATAACAGACTAAATGCAAACAATTCTTTTCAGTAAAACTCCGAAAACAAACTACAAACTGCTAAAATATTTTTGAGGGTCCAATCAAAAGTTCACGGACGCAGGGTTACGTTAAGGACAAACTACAACCGAGAGCACAATTTTTTTAGACCTATAAACTGGTTTTAGTAGACGCAATGCAGCCTATACGCAGGTGTCGGACTTGCGATCGCGAGGTTGTGTGTTCGATTCCCGGTCGGATCGCTATCAAGTGGTTACTACTTGGATGGGTGGCTGTCCGGACAAGTAAACCATCTAGGTCTAAAACTTGCATACAACCAACTAAATCAACTCAGCCTTCTATCCCCCGGGGTAAGTAAATCGAGTACCATCCTATATGGCTGGGGTTAAGGCAGGGCGCGTTCACCTGTGTCGGGTGGCAGTTAACACTGCGTGATCCCATACGGCAGGTGACGCTCCGACGGGTTTCCCGTAAACAGCCTTTCACTGAGTCATATTTTCATGAGTCGGCGGCGTCTAGGAGGACAGAAAAAATATTTATTCAAGTAATAGGAAAGCACCGTCAAAATAATGTACTTCACGAACCGCGATAGCTGATGTTGAACGTCAGCCAGAACAGGTTGTCGTCGCCGTCGCTGGCAATGCGTTTGAACGGCATCGTCGCCAGATCGGGATCAGCGTCGAGAACTTGAGTGGCAAAGTTCTCGAACGAGCGCAGAGGCGTGCAGCAGATCTCGGTCTGGTCGCCATACGCAGTATTCAGCGCCTGCAAGGCGGACTCTATACCGCCGTCAATTACTGCATGCACATTTTTGACGCGCTACAGCTATGCGGTAAACGTCTGCGACACGGCTGTCGTCCGTCTGTCCGTCCGTCACGAATGTATTGTGTCTAAACGGTGCGAGACAGGGCTTTTGTTGCTATTGATCACTAGTCGCACATTGGCTTTCAAATAACATTGAAAATTATTGACCATGGATGACCTCGAAGGTCAGAACACGCTATTGTGGCTAAACGGCAAGAGTTGGGGCCAGCCGCCAAGGTTCCTACTGATCACTAATAGAAAATCGCATACGCCCATTCAGATGAGATGACAATCAGCTTCAGAGTTTTGACATTTTCTTGTGTCTCTAATGGTCAGTCATTGGCTCTAGCCTATACTTAAAAGCAACGCACTAAAGTGTATCCCGTTTCTTAAAGATTTTTACTCACAGTTTGACTTATGCCTTTTTGATTATTAGTTAAGCCCCTGATTATAATAAATTAATAAAATTACTAAACAAATGTGATTTATATAAATGTGAAATGTGAAAGTATAAAATACTTTATACATAATGCAAAATATCTTCTTGAGTATACATGAAGTTCTGACTGCATTGCAGCGTCGATATTCTCATTATGCTGTACACTCTGTAGAAGCTGTCTAGAATCTAAATGTACTTACTCGATATTAGCCGATTTTCACCAATCACCTACAACAGTATGTCCAGTTATCCAGTTTAAATTTATTATTAGGCCTACGTTCTTGCAAAAAGCAGATAGCACTCGGACAGAACAAACCTCCGTTAACCATATAACACAACTGATATGAACCACTGCAGTGAGTAACACTGTGACAATACTTTGTCTCGGCAGACGAAAGTCTGAAAAAAACTGAATTGCACTGAAAAAACATATACATCGCAATCTTGAACAAAGTGAAAAATTACTGGATCTGATTAAGTGTTTTGCCCCAAGGCGCGCCCTTTCCGAAAGAATTCTAAGCAAATCATTTCCAGCATTTTCCATAATCCTGCTCTAGGTCTATAGGCACCTATATACAATAACATCAACCAACAAACAAAACCGATGCAAAAATACGGAATGACATGAAAGAGTTTGAATAAGTTTTGTCGTTTTTTAAAATGTTATAATTACGAATAGGCCTTAATTTTTCAGATTTCAAATTATTACAGTGACCGGTAGGCCTATATAGGGTAAATTAACAAACTGAAAAGTCCAGAAGACCCAGCAAATATGTATTTTATTCAAATTTAACTTTAGGGGTCGTCAAAATTGCGTTGACTGCTATACCTTGAAACCGTACACAGTGCGCCCGAATCCTTTCTCAGCGCCATCTTGTAGGTTTTTCCACGATCCCTCTATTACCTCCTTGACGTACGCGCATGGACGAACACGGACATCTAACAGATGCATCATGTTCACCGGCCGGTGTCGGCATGCGCGGCCATTTATACATTCAGATCATCTTCTGCAATACCACAGCATTCATGCACAGCAGCACAAAATGGAAACAGGGAACAAGAAGCTCTATACAGAATGCAACGACGGTGATGTATATACTGTACGACTACACAAAGGCCTATAATATATGTTTCAGTTTCACTAGCATATGCCTAATTGCACAGGGGCCTACGTTTCATAGGCGGATAGGCCTACAACATGCTAAGAGGAATTAATAAGAAGTAGGTCTATTTTTGCCACAAAATGGCCTAGATACCTGAGCAGATTGCAGGCCTAAGCTTAATGGACCTAAAGTATAGGCCTAGCATGTCAAATGAAAAATGCAATCCCCTTCACCAAAATTTTAACCTGTCGGATAATTTTCTTCTTGTTAGATAGGCTAATAGGGCTACTGTTTTCCAAAAATGCTAAATTTGAAATTGAACATCCCCCATTTTGGAGAATTTAGGTAACAAAGTTGAAATTTTGGTCGCCCATATCTCCTCTGTGTAATCCAGTAGCACAGCCAAGATCTGGATGCAAGGGGACAAGGGTATGGTGCAAGGGTGTCCTATCCCCACCGGCGAGTGGGCTTGGGGAAAGGGCACAGCTCCCCAGAAAAAATTCCGATTTTTGTGTGTGAAAGTGAAGTGTTTTAGTGCACATCAACACTATTTTGAGTAACTGAGTAAGCTAAAAGAGAGTGCAGGAGCACGTGCCTCCTATGTGCCATCTTTGCCATTGTCGTAGTCGCATATTTGCAACGTCTGTACGGAAATCGCAACTTCACGATGTCGATGCTTGCGTGAATGGAGAGGTTTAAATTAAGTCTGCTCTGCTCGCAAACGTTTTTTTGCCTACAGTACTTTAGTAAAAGTCGAGCTATTGGCATGAGTTGTCGTCTGCCCGTCTGTATCTGTCCGTCCGTCACGGATGTATTGTGGCTAAATGGTGCAAGAAAGGGCCTAGATTGCTATTGATAACTAGCAAGAAGTCGCATACTTCCTTTCAAATAACGAATAAATAATTGATCTTGGATGACCTTGACGGTAATAACACACTATGGTAAGCCAATCATGCGGTATTGTGGGTGAACGGTAAGTCGTAGAGGGTCGCCCATGGTACCAGCGGATAAAGCGGTGGCGACTTCCTATAGGCTGCCAATAGTGAACTATTGTGTCCATCTGCAGCGGTTTGACCGCAACTTTGAATGGAATGTTTAAAGCTATAAGTGGCCGTATATGACAGACGGTGATAGATACGGCCCAAGTTACTATTAATCACTAATGGGAAGTGGCATATGCCCTGACAGATTAAATGAAAATCATTGACCTTAGATAACCTTAAAGTCCGTTACGTGCTATTGGGGCTAGACGGTGCGAGATAGGGCCTAAGTTGCTATTGATCACTAATAAAAAGTCGCATATTGGCTTTCAAATGACATGAAAATCATTTACCTCAAATGACCTTGAAGTCAGTAGGATGCAACAGGGTATGTATGTTGTAGCGTGTCTTCTCGAGCAAGGCGTTTTTATTGTGAGAAATATTTGTAAAACCTGCATCCGATATTTTTCTTGTTCGTTAACTATGTAGCTGTTTACACAACCTGGTGAGATGACCACGTGCATAGAACAGTAGCTATATTTATATCGCTTGGCGAAATAACCTCGTGCGATGTCTGTTATACTAGCATTCATTGTAGCTTTCGAGACAGCGTTACGTTAACATAGCGTGCATGGAACTGTCCCACCTTTGACAATTCACTTTCTCTCCGTGTCTGGAAATCGGCGGCTGGGCTTCGGACGTAAGCGGTATACGGGCGGCTTTTCCTAGCGATAGCTGGGCTTCTTGTCACAGATCGTCCATATTCTCGCAGTTCAGGTTGCAAGTAGTATTTTTAGAGACAATGAAAATCACGGAAACAAGGAAATCACGGAAGCCGTGATTTTCAGCAAATGCCATGATTTTTGCCAAAATGCTGTGTTTTGCCGTGTTTTAGCCAAAATGCCGTGATTTTACCGTTTTTTTACGTTTCTGCAATAATTTTTCGTTTTTAATCAACAAAATGGTCTGATTTTAACACAAAAATATTTAATTTGGCTACTGGTACCAAAGTCCGTATGCTTTGTTACTGGCTCAATATAGCCTATACGCCTATGTGACCGTGACGTCGTCGTAGATTTGTAGGGGGCTACTTTAATGCTCCGCGGCGACAAAATTTCACAAATGAACACTTTGCACTTCATGTAATGATAGTCGTCAATGATATATGCTGAGTTTTATAGACTTTATAATGGTTTTTGAGCCCGTAATTTGATGCCGTGATTTTGCCGTGATTTTTGCCATTTTCACATAAGTTTGCCGTGTTTTTTTGCTATTTTTGCCGTGATTTTCTACTGTCCCTAAGTATTTTCTACAAGATGCCCACCCTACCTCTGGCACCTTACGATATAAGATTAACCAAAAGAAAGCAACTTACAGAATACCTGCGACTTTGCACGATCGTGAGTTCGTGACTGCACATGCGTTTATATTATATTGACAGGCTACTGTAAACGTTGACGTTTTATTTACGGTCTTTGTTGTAAAAAAGCACAGTTGTTATAAACACAACATTCATGAGCATTATTTGTTTACTTATTACATCACTCGGTTGACGTCAGTGATGACGTATTAACTAACCACCACAGATCTAACGTAACGTAACTATTACCAAGTACCAACTAATAACTGCGGTACGTTACGCTACGTAATTAGTACGTTACAATAATAGTAATTTTACATATTCTTTGTACATAATCTGGGAAGTTTGAATCGAGTAAAGTAATAATTTTGGTTAATAATAAGCTTGGTTAATTGTATGAGGTGTTGACTATAGACGCATTATCGCCAAGCCAGTGGGAGGCTTTAGCCGGTAAATTAGTACTTGCTGTATATTTAGGTTTTGGTCAATATTCCTGGTGTTTACCGGTACTGTGCTGTCATTCGCACCTTCATAGTCACTGTTAGTAAGCTTAACAATATTCTAACTCAGTGGCGCCATTTAGGGGGTCTGGGGGTCTACGGACCCCCAAGGATTTATGATTTCAGCTTTTTCTCTGTAAATTGTACCTTTGATTAAACGTGAAACAGCTAAAATGTCAAATTTGTTTTATTTTTGCTGTGTTACAGTAGTTTTCTGATGAGACATAGGACGTGTGCTTGCAATAGACTTTGGTTGATTAATGGATTTTAAATGGCAACACGTAAACTAAGCATAATATACTTATGTATACGTAGGCGAGTAAAGAACCATTTATTATCCTAGCAGTTGGACACATCAGTTGAGT
>Ga0209671_1005278_pt1 | contig 13034 bp, 5 predicted proteins | sample WorMetHERISLAND2_2_FD_187401 | JGI IMG/M metagenome (GOLD analysis project Ga0209671, IMG submission 187401) | Marine gutless worms symbiont microbial communities from Max Planck institute for Marine Microbiology, Germany - Olavius geniculatus... | ecosystem: Host-associated > Annelida >... | reverse complement strand
ACTTCTCACTGTGTGTATAATCATAAAACTGTTCTTCTGTCAATGGTACACACTGCTTATGCACCCACATAGTACACTCGTCACACTGTATTGTGCCTTTTCCTGCTGATTTCTCACATATTACACATGGATCTTTTATTTTTGTTTTACGTTTGCTTGACCTATATGAAGACATTTCTGCAATCCACTAACTCAGCTGTGTGTCTAATACGGCGTGATTCTGTCTCTCTCTGTCTATTATATAGCTTATGCGTTTGATTCATGTTCACTGGCCTACCCTGTTTTGCGGTTAGTTAAAGGACAATGTAGGCCTAACGCAGCGTGTGAACTCTACTTTTTTGAAGTAAGTGGACAGTGGCGATCTACTCAACTACAGTAGCTTCTTTGTTTACACCGCCGCCGATGCCACTGCTGCTGCCGCTGTGAGCAGCACGCCTGCTGAGCAGCAACGGCGGTAATTGTTCACTTGCGCGCCGATGGGCCGATGGGGCAGATTGAGTATTTACAGTAACCGATTCGAGTTTCTGTCGAAATACCCAGTTTTTGCCTATGGTCAGTGCTAGGGGTAGATCGGCGATCTCGCACTAGTGAGCAGAAAATTACTAGTGGTAGATCGCCACTTTATCTAATTACATTTATCACATTATTAATGTAAAAATGCAGCCATATTTCTTCAGTGCATTACCAGGACTGTGGTTGGGACTGAAATATCAGTCACTTTGTTATCAATTACCAAATTTATTCAAAAACAATATATTTTTAAGTCTGTGTTACAAGGAAACAGATATGGCTTGAGATGGACTCTGGTATAATACTGAATAAGCCTGATTTAAATATGTGACAGTGTTGTGGCATGGTCCTATGACTACCAGGAACGTAAGTTCTACCATGTACCTAATAATGTGCCTACCCGATCTACCTCTAGCAATTTTCCAGTGCTAACAGCAAGATTGCCGATCTACTGCTAGAATTATTGTTTGCCTATACTCTTAGTATTACCAGATGTTTTAACCAATTTTCTTCGGTCTTAGTTTAGGAGATGGGGAAGGTGTACTTTGCAGATTGCGGAATGCGGAAATTCGAAAAGGTGTATTTTGCAGAATTGAAATTGCGGAAAATGTTCTTGTTGAGTTATGTCAATTGGGTAACTGTACAATTCTACAGAGAGCTCGTCCACCATGCTCACAAGCCTTGCTGTGTCTTGCAGGAGGAGATAGTAGGTTAATTTTTATCATTGTTTTGGTAGGCCTACATTACCTTGATTTAGTACCGGTATCAGGCTAATAAGTGACCCGCATTTAATAGAGCTCTGTATTATATTAACTGGCATTTTAACGTGGCAAATGTGCAATGCAAAACTCAAATACTGTACATTTGTCATTGCGATGAACAGCTGTAATATAGTGTCTCTGTCTGCAAAGGTGTAGGCCTAACTATCCAGGAATAATTCACAGCATTGGTAATTATCTTTGATTGTGTGATGCAATGCAAGACTTTCTTAGGCCTACCTGAGCAGATGTCTCGGCCGTTGCCGTGGCGGCAGTCTTTTTGTGAGTAGGCCTATTTGAGCTGAATTCTTTAGCTGTCTTTGATCGTGCCTAACGGTAATCCGTCAGGTGAAATATCGCAGTAGGCCTTACTTGAGTTGACCTTGCATTCGTGTCTGATGTGCTGGCTTGTGCTCGTGAGTTAGCGGACTTCAAGGCATTTTGAGAGTTAAGTTGAAGATGTCAGTGTGTGATTACTTTGCTGACTGCGTGCGACCGCGCCGTTTGTGATGTGCCGATGTCGATTTGAGACTCAAATGTAAGCCTAAGTCTACGCGAAGTTGATTATTTGATTATATATGAATTTTGCGGAATGTCAAATGCGGAAAAAATCAAAGGTGTAATTTGCGGAACGTTTAGCAGGTGAAATTTCGCTAAATACACCTTTTCAAATTTCGATATTTTGCAATCTGCATTCCACAAAGTACACCTTCCGTAGGAGATGTTGTCCACAAAACACATAAATTGCATCTTCACTTATACTTGTCGTAGGGCCAAAATATGTCATTCTGGCTCTGAGAGATTGATTTTTAATGCCATCCTTAGTAAGCGATTAAGCATGGTGGTTTTTTGGTTTATGACAATTTCCATGCTCAGTGTTATCTTCTGTCCATACAGATGGAAGATAAGACTGCTAAACTGCTATTTTCCATCTGTAAGGACAGAAGATACAAACATCCACGGATTCCCATAATGCATTGGTCAGTGCAGGTGTTTGTCTGCAGATGTGACTGTCTTCATCTGGCTGCTGTCTGTTCGGTGTTGTGACTGATGTTGTGACCGATATACACAACTTCGCTCAGCTGTTGCTATAAGCTTGTGCTGTTTTTTTATTACATAGCTGTTGTGAGCCCCACCATGGTCAGCTACCTTGACGTGGTGGTGGGGCTTTGCTCCGATGACCCGAAAGATTTCTACAATCTGGAGGATAGGAGCGTACTAAGAGCTGACCAAACCCGTGAAAGCATTTACTACACGTTATTAGTGCTTTTGTGCTGGTTTCGGCTTCACAGCCGACTACGGCTTTACAGCCATCTACTTACGGCCTCACAGCCATTATTTATGGCTTCACAGCCGTCTACTTGTAAGCTTGTGGTTACATTTGGGGATGTGCATTGGGCTGAACTGATACGACCTCAGCGCTGGGCAGGTGTAACAGCCTGTCCACCCCAAAGGCAAGGCAAGCTGTTGTGAGCAGCTGTGCCCGCTAGCTTGTATGGATGATTGTTTCAGCATTCACGATTACAATATAGTTGCAGTTATATTAGCACTGTTCAGTTCTGACTATTAGAGGACCTAGGTGTGGATGAAGAATGCCATTGAAACATTTAAGTGAAGTGCAGTTGTAATTGAATGCATTGTGTTATTGGCAGAATGTCTCCGAAGATTCAGCTGTGCACCGTGTCTTTTTGCAGCAACGCCTTCTACCACAGGTTCTCGAATGCATTGACATCTAGGGCCTATAGCTTTGACGTTTGTCTGAGTCGTATAAATTCTATTGTAAGATTTTATTGTAGCCGATAAATGGCAAATGTGTCTTGCAGAGCTGCGGAAATTAACGATCGATTAATGACACTTTTCCAAAACTGTCTGATTGGTTAATCTCTATAATGCGTGCATTTTCCATTTATTATGTGCTTTTTGTATATTGTGTGCGATACTTTATTTTTACTGTTAATTACAATTGCTGTGCAAAAGTATAGCTGTTTTTTTCTGTGCATTGTGAAGGCATGTTGTCAAAGAAATCACTGGCAAAACCTGGTGTTAAGAATCTGGTGCTTGTGGAAGGATGCAGAACACCTTTTCTGATGTCGGGAACGGACTTCAAAAACTTAATGTGTCATGACTTGGCTCGAACGGCATTGTTGTGAGTGAATTACTTATGATTAAGGATAGAAATGTTTTGCAGCAATCACAAATTTCACAACTTTGTGCACCGCTGTGAATCTTTGAATCATGCCATGAATCACAAATTTCTACAATTTTGGTTTTTGGTCTACTTTTTGTACTGATTATGTTGTATTGTGAAAAAGTAGGACTATTAAGCCCTTTGTCAGCATAAATAAAAAAGGTAAAGGTCTGGTACTTCAGATAGTGCCGTTTAATACATGAGTCATGCCCATTATCAGAAATGCTTGTTTTACAACCTCGCAAGTGGCAGCCGGTTGTTTAATGCAGCACTATGGCAGCGATTTGAAAGGACATGGACGTTTCACTGTGAATTCTGTATTGTTTGCCATGATCAACCTGTGAATATTTTAAAGATTTTGCTGTGAAAATTTACATCCTTACTTGTGATGCTGAAGAAAATATAAAGCATGCATTCTGTTCTAGCTCATTTATTCTCTTATATATTGCCTCTCAGTGTCTATGCACTATTGTTATATTGCCTCTGAAATACTGACAATGTATAATCTTGCTAGTTTATTTTTAAAGTTACGTTTTTTGGTACTGTTTGAAAAAATGTAGAAAAAATATATAAACAGTTGACCATGAGACTAATGAAAATACGAAGGTTGTTTGATGAATAAGTTACAAGACAGTGTCATTCTGCCAGTTTTTCAAATATAGAAAATCCAAAATATGCTTTTTGTAGGGAATTTAATTCTGAATACCAGCTGTACGTTTTATTACGATAGCTTCACTGTGACGTCATTTATAAGCATAAAATACGGCAACTTTGGTTTTAAAATCCTCCTGTAACGAACAACGTGGCATTATTCATTTCTTGTCTACAAAAAGACTTGATGCAAATAAGATTTACTCTGATATGCACCTAGTCTATAGTGGCAAGTGCTTTATGAAACAAATAATACTTGTTGTTGTAAGAAAATGCCAACTGGGCAGAAATTTGCATCAGTTACCGAGGTGCAATCAGTCGTTCATCAGTGGCTTGGACAGCAGGCAATATCATTTTTTTTGCGTCGGGCATTCAGAAGCTTGTTGATAGATGGGACAAATATTTGAACAAATTTAGTCAATGTGTTGAAAACAAAATGCTGATCTTTACCATTTGACGAGGTGACATTAACATGTTGGGTTTATTCGTTTTTTTTTCATTCCTATGCTGTTTGGTAGTCATGAGTTATGATAGATTACCTCATGGAGAAAATAGTACTTAGGTAAACTGTGTTCTGTAAACAGATGACATCACAATAATGATGTCATCATCAAAAAAAATTATGCACATGTTTAGTATAAAATTCTTTACAAAATGTATATTTCAGATTTTTTTATATTTGGGAAACTAACAGAATGACGCTGTTTTGTAACATTATTTATCAAACGACCCCTCGTAAATAAACTAAAGGAAGTTCGTAGCAGACTATATTGGTTTGGTCATGTATGCAAGTGTGCAATTTAATTTGTTTTAGGGAGTTAATGAGGAGAACATCTATACCGCATGGTATGTGTGTAATCATCTTCAGGAGTAGTGCAGACTTTAAATATGTTCTATGCTCAGTCTAACATCATGCATGTTCCAAGTAGTCATTGCAATCCTGGGATTGAATTCTCAATTATTGAGAAATTTGTAATCCCGGAATCCCGTTTCGGGATTGGGCTTACAGATTGTTCATTATTTTGGTATTCTTAATTAACTTACTTTATGCATACAATGTAGTATAGGCCCTTACAGAAGGTATATTCGAACTGTAAAGAGTGACGGTGACTGTCAAAATACAAATTACAGTGCACAGCATGAAGTAGTACTCTAGTGCACATAAAATATTTTATTCATCACAAGGCTAAAATTCTTATCTCTATCATTTAACATCAAAAAAGTATAATTTTAACAAATTTTTGTAATCTCGAAATCTCGGAATTGCAATCCTTTGTTCCAAGTGCCATGTATCCGATAAAACCCAGGCATGGGTATGTTGTACTCGTCTGGGTGTGTGGATGTGGACCACATATTTAGGAAAGTGTCTGTTTCTATTGATGACTGCCTGGAGGATAACAGGGAAGATTACTAGAACTGCCATTAGTCCTACATATCACAATTACAATGGCGAGTTGTGACAATTTTAGGTTTAGGTCGTTTGTGTTTTATGTTTCATATGAGGTTTTTCTGTAAAGGTTAAACCTACTGTTCCATTATTATGTGTATGTTTATGCATTGCCTGGAAAGACCATCCCCAAAATGATCTATACTGTGTCGGGTGGCACGTTAAACCCTACTCACTCTCGCTATATTTAAACTGTTCATCTGATAGCCGCAAACTGCATTAGCTGAGTGAGTTAATCTACACCTAGTGCCAAAAATATTTAGGCTTTGCCATTTAGCAGGTTATGTGCAAAGTGATGTGTAATGTTTGTTTGTTGCAGAGCTGATAGGATATGTTGTATTTGGCTGCGTCATTCAGGAAGTCAGAACAAGCAACGTTGCACGCGAGGTTCGCAGATCAGTTGCTGTTAGACGTACACTTATCAGTTTGTGTAATATCCGTCGATGCAGTAGGGTGCTTCAAGAACTTGTGCAGGACTCCATAGTTTTTGTTGTTGTTTTTAGTGCAAATTTTTGTTTTTTTTCAAACCCAGAGTTTCTATTCATATTGTATTTCAATTCATATTGTAGTTCTTGGTAAGTTTTTTCAGCTCCCATCTGTTTTCTGTGTCTTGTTTTCAGTTGTCCGTAAAATAATTGAATAATTGAACTATTATTTTAATTTCAGTGCTAGCTGTAGTTAAAGAAAATATTGATGCCAGTTATTTAGAGGTAATAGTTTTACTAAAAATTTCATTTTGATAATAATTCAATGGTATCATAGCTGCTCATAGTGTCTTATAGGCTCCTGTGGAACGTTAATGCCAAATTGTTATTAATATTATGTGGTAATGTTGTTAATTAAGTATTATTATGATTATTAATGCAGGCAGCACTGGGGGCCGGTCTGCCCGACACTATACCTGCTCACACCGTCACACAGGCTTGTATCTCTTCAAACCAGTCCATCACTACGGGTAATTTTTCCACATCTGCTATATAGCATTAACATAGTTTTATTTAGCATGCTGCATCTGTGTTAATTTCTTACCATAAAATATAGCTTGTTTATAACTAAACATAATTCAGAGTAGAACTAGCTTTGCAATAACAGATGATTGGATTCACCTGTTTCGCAGCATCTGTGACTGATTAAAATTTGAATTCATGCCACATAACTAAAGTCGTTCGGCAATAATTGGGTCGGTGATTGTATTGCCGCATAGGGTGTTGGCATTGCAGAGTTGCCGTCTGTAGTAATTCAGATGCAGCATGCAGCGGTTGATGCTGCCTAGTAGTTTAGTGATAGCTGAGTGGTGTAACAGTAGGATATCGGACTTACAATCAACAGGTCATGGGTTCAACTGTTGGTTGGATCACAGTCAGGTCAAGTCCAAATTGATCAACGCATTCAATTTAAACTTGCCACATTGACGTACAACATTCTCAACTCCTCTCAGCCTGCTTACCTTCGTTCTCTGCTCAATTATCACACTCCCACACGTTCTGCCAACACCAATCTTCTGTCGGTTCCACGTGTCCACACAACCTTTGCCTCTCGCGGTTTTAGCATTGCAGCCCCCACAGTTTGGAATTCACTACCCTCTAGCATCCATAGTTCTACCTCTGCAGACACTTTCCGTTGCCTCCTTAAAACTCACTGCTTCTAGTATGTTTACTGCTCCCCCTAGCGGCTCATCCAAGTGTCTCAGATTTGGCCACTGGCTGACATTTTGCACTTTAAATATGCACATACTTACTTGCTAGTTACTTACTTACTAAGTGGTTACTGCTTGTTTGGGTGACTGTCTGACTGTCTGTCATACATGTAGTAAACAGGCAGACTATCTTCTTATATAACCAACACCAAGGTCAACTCAGCCTTTCATCCCTTCGGGGTACCAGTAGCTAAATCGAGTAGTGGGAGTCAAGGCGTGGTGTATTCACCTGTGTTGGATGGCAGGCAACACTGCGTGATCCCCTATGTCAGGTGACGCTCCATAGCTCTGTGATGGCTTCCTATTAAGGGCTGTATACAACCTTTACCTTTTTACTTTTTGTGTGTAGGTCTTGGTCTGCTGGCATCTGGCTATTGCGATGCTGTGATCGCGGGTGGCGTAGACACAATGTCCGATGTTCCGATACGTCACAGTCGCGGCATGCGTCGCCTGATGCTGTCGATGAATAAAGCCAAGACCCTGCAGCAACGTCTGCCCATCATTGCTCAGATGCTCCGCCCTAAGTACTGGACGCCAGAGGTCTGTCTGTCTGATCTGGTCTGACAATTGTAGAAATAGTCCTTTTAGAGCCTCTGAGGCCCGCAAGGCAGTGCTGATTCTCATTTCCTTAGCTTTCAGTCTGCTGTTTAGCTGCAGTGGTTTGGTGACATTTGATTCCCGGTCGGGATGCTATCATGTGGTTACCACTTGGATGGGTGACTGTCTGTGGACAGGTAAATTATTCTGGCATATAATCAACACGAAGGTAATCTCAGCTTTTTATCACTTCATGGTAGGTGAATTCAGTACCAACTTACATAGTTAAGGGTTCAGGTGAGGTGCATTTGCCTGTATTGGGTAGCAGATAACACTCTGTGATCCCATATGGCAGGTGAAGCTCTGTAGCTCTTGAGATGGGTTTTCATGATGAGCTATGCATACATGTTTATTTTTTTGACCTTGAACTTACAGTTCTCAAATACAAAGCTATAATTAATAATGTGTTGAACATATTGGTGTATAGCTTCCGTCGGTAACCGAGTTCACATCTAATGAGACGATGGGTCATTACACCGACAGGATGTGCGCTGCATTTGCCATCTCGCGCCGAGAACAGGTGACTGCTGACTCACTTATATGCACAATGTCTGTTAATCTTACCAGCATGTACAGGGTGGTCCAAAAAATGTCCCAACTTGTTTTTGTCGGAACTTCGTCAAATCACCACCAAATGTGATAATTTTTGGGACACAGATGGCCAAGACGATAGAATTATCTGAGGTACACTCACTGTTCACTTCACCTGATTTATGTCAAAGCATTACTGTGTAAAATGCAGATGCTCCAAATTGTTGCAAACTCATGCAGATATTTTGCCATCGATATTTTACAATTAGTAATTCCAATAAGAAATACCAGTAATATTTTTCAACAAAATTTGGTGATCACTTTACCAGTTCATTGGGGATTAATGTACAAAATTTTGTTTCCAGATTTGTTCAGATTTGACATTTCTGTTCTATGATGTTTATGGGTTACTTTTTTGGACACAGTGTATATATTTATGATGCAGGATGAATATGCATTCCGGTCTCACTCGCTGGCCAAGAAAGCCACAGATGAAGGTCTTTTCGTTGATGTTCTGGCTTACAAAGTGCCAGGTACTTTTCTCACTTACCTAGTGTATCTGCAGATCCTGAGTGCTGCAAATAGTAGCGACCTTGATGTTCGTTGTTTGTTTGCCACATTTGCACATAATAAAGTATTAAACAAATGGCAACGATGTAGAAATTTGAGGTTTTAGTTTTATCTTCGGTTTGTTTGTGTGTGTGGGGTGGGGCTGAGATTAAAGTTGATCAGATGATAGTGGCCATGTGGATTATGCTTCGGATTTGCATACTCCAGATGACAAAGTTTGTCTCCAGCTGTAGTCTGCACCAGGGTCTTTAACTCTTTATAGGATTTCTAATATCATGTTAGCATCATATTGCTGAGGCCACTGATATTTAACATTCCTGGTATATAACCAACACCAAGGTCAACTCAGCCTTCCATCCCTCTGGGGTAGGTAACTCGAGTATCGGTCTGTCTGGCTGTGGTTTTAGGTTAAGTTAAGTTTAAGTTGAGTTTTAAGTTAAGTCAAGTTGGCTACGTTTACCTGTATTGCTTGGCAGGTAACACTGGGTGAGAGTGATCCCATATGGCAGGTGACACTTCATAGGTCTGAGATCGGTTTTTAATAAAAAGCTATATACAACCCATTAACTTTTGTCTGTTGCTGTCGGCATGTGGGTCATCTTGGATTGGGTTTGTAATGTCATGCTGGCAACTTTTTATTGAGTCTGATGCATTTATTTTATCATCACATTTCATAATGCTTTCTAGGTCGTACAGACCCAGTGAAGGTGGATAACGGCATTCGTCCGTCAAGTGTTGACAAGATGGCAAAACTGAAGCCGGCTTTCATCAAACCACATGGAACAATCACTGCCGCTAATGCTTCTTTCCTGGTATTTCATCGTTGTTATACACACGGTGTTTCATTTAGAAAGGGCCCCTTTTTTATTTCATAATTCACTCAAATGATGATCAATTTAAACAAAATTTTTACTAAAACTTCAGAAGTTTTGAAACAACTTTCAGAAATCAACCGAAAAGATTGGTCATTGGATGAAATGAAGTAGTGAGAAAATTGTAAGTGGTTGACTTATGAAGGACATAGGAACAAAATGCTGATCGTGATGCAGACAGACATCAGCTTGTCTTCTACTGACAGACGACACAGCGTCACGAGAATAATAATTTTTGGAGCTGTAGCAGTTACGACTTTTTAATCGTTAACTTTTAAAAAATTAACAGCAGACAGAGTCTTAGTTTGCCTTTCAAGATGGTCGACAAAGCATCATACTCGTATGAGTGCTAATAACATCTGCCGTACTATATCTGACATGGAAGACGTGACGTGCCAGAAGACCTGACATCACGATCCACTTTTTGTGAGCAACTTGAAACTCAATGGTTTATTAAATTTGACAGTTTCTGACAGTTTCCTGGATTGAACTAACCTGTCTTTTGTTGACTTAGCAGTAGTGTGTTGATTGATCATTCGAACGATTGATTGAGAGAGGATTTAGTGATTGATGTACATGCTATAGACGGATGGAGCGTCAGCTTGCCTTCTAATGACAGAGGATAAGGCGTTGGAGCTCGGCTACAAGCCAAAGGCTTATCTACGAGACTTTCTCTACTGGTCACAAGACCCGGTTGATCAGCTGCTTGTTGGGTGTGTTCACAGACTGAAATGTGTACACTTAGAAATACCGCTACGTAAACGTTTTTGCTATATAACCAACATCAAGGTTAACTCAGCCTTCTATTCCTATGGGGTAGGTAAATCGTGTATCATGTGGACTGGCTGTTTACCTGTGTTGGATGGCAGGTGAGTGTGTGATCCCATGTGGAAGGTGGTGCTCCATGGCTCTGAGATTGGTTTTCCATGAGCTGTACACACTCCTCTGTTAACCTCTGTGTTTTGATGACTTTGAATAAAATTTCTGCATTTAATGGGCTATTACTTGATTCTGCACAGTATGGACTTTAAGAAAAAGTCATCGATGGTAATTAGAAATTTTTAATGTAGTTTTATTTTGGTTTATCACATGTGTATGCACTTGGTTTTCTAAAATTACTACCTATGGGTGCAGCCTAGCTGTTTGCTGTATGAAAAAAACTTTTTATAAGTGTATTTTTGTGTAATTTTAAAGGCATTTTTCAGTTTGTTTCTTAATTTTGAAACAAACCAACAGAAACAGAATATTGTAGTTGATTTTAAGACTTGTTATATTGTACAAGTTGTTCAGATAGAAAATTATTGGTTTGCCAAGTGGAGCTAGATGAATAATCTATGTGTGTAACGTATTGTCATGTTGATCGATTAATCAGTTGGATCGATTAATTGAGTGATTCAGTCGATTCATTAATTGTAGGCCAGCGTATGCAGTTCCACGCATTCTAGCCAAGACTGGCTTGATTTTGGCCGACATTGATGTCATCGAATTTCACGAAGCCTTCGCTGTGAGTCAGTCTTGTTTGTTTTGTTTGACGATAAGGCATTAAGCACTTTGCTTAGAAATTTGTAGCATTAATGTTTTGTGCAAGCACGTCAAGAATGGTTTTGCAATTATAGTTTTTTGTGTAAGCCACATGTGTTAGAACTTCAAATAGGAGCCCTGTGTTGACCCCTGGACTTTATCTGGGACCCGGCTTTTATAAGTGGAAGTTACCTTGACCCCTGTGGCCTACCGGTACTTTACCATAATTTTAAAAAGTTCGGAAAACTGTTGTCTCCTATGTATATAACATATACCATTATCTTAGTCATACTGGTTTGTATCTGCGACCTGGCTTTTATCCAGTACCCAGCTTATAACTGGGTTCTGGCTTCTTACCTTACTTTACCTTTGGGGCAGACACCTACTCAGCGCTGAGGCCGTATCAATTCGGCCCAGTGTGCATCCCTAAAAAGTTCCTTAACTGAAGGTTACGTAATGTAAACGGCTGTGGAGTCATAAATATGGCTGTGAAGCCGAAAATTAACCAGTACATGAACACTGGTAAAGTGTACGCTGACTGTTCATATGAGGTTTGTTGTGTTCTTGGTTGGCTCCTCGCTTACATATTTTAGAAATCTTTCATGCCATTGGAGCTTTAAGCCCCACCACTATGACAAGGTGGCCGACCACGGTAGGGGGGACCTGTCTTCTATTAGTACGACGTATCTTGACCCCCGGCGTTTATTCAGGACACAGCTTTTATTTCAAGTTTTATGGTACACACATTTAACTGCTCTGACATGTTGGTCAGCTGACCGGAAAGACAAACAGCCTGTAAAAAGTTTTCCCACAACAGTTTCCAGCATCTTATTTTGGCTGTCTGCTTGAATTGTAAGTAAACTTTTAGATGGCAAATTGTCAACAAGAAGCCTGCCGAGTCTTAGAAGATAATTGCTTGGAATCATGATCGTGGAAAATTGAGTTGGTTAAAAAATACAGTGTGTGAGGCTTGAATAATATCTAGATGGGTAATTTTGCTTCGTTATTCACTTAGTACAGTTTGCACATGTGGCGATATGCAGGGTCAAGTACTGTCAGTGTTGAAAGCGTTGGACTCAGACTTCTTTGCGCAAAAATACATTGGACTCGAACAGAAGGTTAGTGACTTACTATACTCAATCCCTCTGTTCTTGTAGCAAAATTTGACAGTCAACGTCTTCTGCAGCATTAATATAATTACTTACACTTGTGTACAGGGTGCGGCAAAAAGTAGTCGACTATGAAAATTTTACAGCTGCTAGAAATTTCTGTAAATTTTTTGTCATTCGATCGATTTGAACCAATTTTTATACTGGATTGCTGTTCTATTTACTTGTGGCTTAGTTCTACACTGTGTCTCAAAAAAACCGGACCCCTATTACGTTTTGAAGTAACTCCAACATACTGTGCCTAATAATAACCCTGTTGACTACTGCATTTGGGGCCGTGTACAGCAGTGTGTGTACCAGAAGCCGGTGAAAGATGTGGATGAACTGAAGCAGCGTTTTGTGGAGGTCTGGTCTGGACTACGGCAGACCGTTGTCGATGACGCAATCGACGAATGGAAAAGACGTCTCCGGGCCTGTGTTCGAGTAAAGGAACAGCACTTTGAACATCTGCTGTAACTTCTGACTATGATGTTGCTAATCAACAGTTCGTTCAACTTCAAACGTTGGCGTTATAACATTTAATG
>Ga0209671_1005277_pt1 | contig 13034 bp, 7 predicted proteins | sample WorMetHERISLAND2_2_FD_187401 | JGI IMG/M metagenome (GOLD analysis project Ga0209671, IMG submission 187401) | Marine gutless worms symbiont microbial communities from Max Planck institute for Marine Microbiology, Germany - Olavius geniculatus... | ecosystem: Host-associated > Annelida >... | reverse complement strand
GTTAGATCACTTTTTGACTGTGTCTAATTATTTTATGCTATGTTACCTTGTCTAAATTACATTTCTCTTCTGTTTTGCTATTTTATTATGTGCGTTTGTCACATATTTTATTAAATATGTGTTACTGTGTTACTGTGTATATCTTATTTCTTTGCGTTTCCAAATTTAAAAAAAATCAAATTTGCGGCTAACATTGAACGTCCAGAAACCAATTGAGTGTTTCAGCTTCATCTGAAACGGCATATGCCACTTCCTATTAGTGATTAATAGTAACCTTGGGTATTATCTCTCACTTTTTCGAGATATTCCGAGATATGGCCAAGCAGTTTTCTGTTGAAAAGCGTACATTTTCCTATCCCTCCATCTAACCTCAAATTTGACATTGTTTCCTTTGCACTACATCTCACAAATTTTTTAAACAGAAAGTCCTGACAAAGAGCTCGATACGTGCGTAAAAAGTTTTCCTCTAACACTTACCGTTTAGCCAGGGTACACCAGTTACATAGAGCCTACAGACGACAGACGACGGACAGACAGAGAAATGACAACCGTACCATAAGCTCAACCGTTACTTAAGTCTGGTCGGCTAAAAACCCAGCAAAGTTTATAGCCGAAATAGCAACAGCAGGCTACGCCTAGGCATAGTATATAGGCCTAGGTTATAATACTGAAGCCTGCAGAGTGTCAGAGGGAAGAGAATCAGAGGGCCTTTATTCAGGCCCCTACAACAGTTCGATTAAAAATGCGATCGTTAAAAACTAAACTTACGCATAATAGTCGCCGACTTTTATGAAATTTTTAGGAAGTTTTGTAGGCCTACTTAAGACCTCTGCATGGGTAGCCTATCGTAGCGCAGACAAAGCAATAACGCCGATTACGCAACCGAGCTAAAGTGATTGCGACAGAACACTTCATTGCAGTCATTACGTGCAGCTCAGAAACGCTGACTGCAGTCTTCAGTCGTTCTCAGACAACAGTACTCTCGTAATGATGAAAGACGACGTTCGTTAGCGAGCTATTGAGACTAAGATGAGTTGGCATGGAACGAAAATCGATAGGCCTACAGTTTAGCTAAAACTCCACTTACTTCAATTTGTTGTACAGCTTATCGTACGGCAAGGTTAAAGCTGGTGTTATAGCTTATAATGGAAGTCCATTTCAAAGCTACGGAGCGTCACCTGCCGTATGGGATCATACAGTGTTACCTGCAACCGGACACAGATGAACGCGCCCCGCTTTAATCCCAGCCAGATAGAGCGGTACTCGATTTACCTCCCGGAGAGATGGAAGGCTGAGTTGACCTGGACGGCTGGTAACATACTGAAATGGTTTACCTGCGAGCAGGCACTCACCCTTCCAAGTACAAATCCGGCCCGGCGAGAGCAGCTTCGTTGATCGGTCAAAACGTTTTACCGCTACGCCAGGCCACCAACCGAACTTGTAGTCGAATGAATCGAAGTAGTGGAGTGTGTGGTTAGGTAAGCACGCAGTGACACAACAATACGCACAGTAGCTTATACGTTTGGCTGGAGATCGATCAGTTGCCATGCAGTAGCTGCTATCGGTGCTGCGTGCGCGTGACATGCGCCGCTTTAGCCTTTTTTGCACTGGCAGCCGCCGCAGCAGCCAGGGCATGATAGGCGGTAGGCAGTGATCGGCTGCTGCTGCTGCTGCGCTATGTGAACTGCAGTCTAGCGGCTGAACACTGAACAGCACGCACTGCCTGGTAGTAACGCCGACTGAGTTGTGTCGGTAGAAAAACGTACACGTCGTGTTTGAGTGCGTGTTTTTGTCTGACGCGAAGTGGCTGTCTGATATTAGGCCTATAGGCCTATATAGAGACTGCAAATGAGAATAGAGAGAACACGTCGTGAAAGCTAGGCCTATAGCCGTGTATCGTACGTATCGTTGTGCCGTGGCGGCGTCGTAGTGCGTGAGCGATGGATGCCAGCATGTACGAGCTTTGTAGCACCATCAGCAGCAGTAACGACCGTCGCCATCAAATGACTCTAGACCTAGGCGCCGTGTCATCGCCACGCAAGTGCTTCTACCCCGCCGTCAACGCGACGTCCTCTGACTTCGACGCCGGTGGCAGCAAGGGCGCGTCGCCAGATCTCGAGGCATTCCTGCTCTACGCGTCGGCCGGTGACGGACTGGATGGTCCAGACAACACGACGTCTATCGGCACGCCGACGCATATTCTTTTCCCGAAGGCAGTGACGGCCGAGCAGGAGGCGTACGCTCGCGGCTTTGTCGACGCACTGGAGGAGCTGCATCGTCGGCAAGGCGTGCCCACTGCAGTTCCGCTGCAGTCTGTTGACACTGGATGGACTCAGTCGTCATTGTCGTCGTCGACGTGTCACTGGACGGCGTGCAACAACGCGTCCTACACCCAGCTGTCGTCTGACAACAGCTCGGTGGTCGGTCAGTCGTCGTCCGTCAGCTCACCCGGCAGCAGTGTCGGTGTTCCACCGAGTGAAGTCATGGTCTCGGCGTCGTGCGAGGTTGATCGGCGAGTAAGTCGAGGAGCGCTGGACGACGGCGTTCAGCTGGTTCCTCGTCTCTCCTGCCAGCTCACTCCACCCTCGTCCCCGGATGTAGACGCCATCGAGCTGGCTCGCATCGACCGCAAGCGAGAGCGCAATAGACTAGCTGCGCAGAAATGTCGGTCTCGCAAGCTGGAACAGATCGCCGTGTTGGAGTCGCGATGTAGCGTGCTGAGGGCTCAGAACGGTGCCCTGTCGCAGACTGCTGGTCAGCTGGCCGATGAGGTGGCGCGACTCAGACAGACACTTGCTGAACACTCGTCAAACTCACGATGTGTCCTCAACGACAGCAACACCACCGTTTATACATCTACCGCGCCGCCGGCAGCGTGTCTGTTATGAGACTGAGTCTGTCGTACTTTTAGATGTTTTTTATTGTGCGGCCGTCCTAAAAGGCCGCAATACAGTTCTTGCCCGTCCATCCGTCTGTCTGTCTGCCACGCACACAGGCGGGCTACTAACTCGAAAACAAAACGGCATAGAAAAACCAAAATTGATGATGGGATGTTGCGAACGTTTCCCAGGGCGGCAGTAACCAGTGTGCCATTGTTCAGCTTAAAAAGTCAAAGTTCAGGCGGACGGCCGCATAATAATGTCGACACTTAGGTTACGTGGTGTGTTACAGCAGTTCTATCTGTCAGGCATAGTCAGTCTCCATGTTAAAGCGATTAGGCGTCAAACGTTCGTAGCATTTGCCGACGTCATTCCCTTTTTCTCTCACTGGGTGTCGTTGCAAAGTTGGCTTATAGGCTGTCTACACGATTCAGCAAACGTCCAGCATTAGCACGTGCATTTGCTGGAAGTTTGCTGGACGTTTGCTGGATCATGTAAACACCCCATTAGGCTCACGTACTTGATGAGGTTCTATCGTCGCAAGTGGGCGTGAAAAATCGCGACTTTTTACTATTATTGACATTTTGCACACTACAAAAAAATGTGCCCCTTAGATCACTAACAGGGAGTCGTTCATTTGCAGTTAATTCTACGTTAAGTGCATCTTGTTGTAATGTCGACCAGGCTTAAATCTCTTAAAACTAATGATTTCTACGTCGGGTTTTCCATAATTGTATATCTGACGACATATTTCGTTGCGTATTCTTGGCTAAGCTTTTGTAGAACGATTGCCTCTGTGTCACCGATTGTCAGGGGTATCGCTGTTTTTTTTTACAATAATTTTGTATTATACACGCGTTTTTATTTTATATACCAATGCAGTTGTGAAGGTGTTATGTGTTTCGTTATTGGGTAAATGTGTTCACTGCGTGTTTTGGCAGCATGTAGTTTTTGAACTGCTATAATTATAAAGCTCCAGTGCCTGCTTTTGAATGTTTGAGAAGCTTATGTTAGTGTTAGTGGCAGATTGCTACAGTGTTGTGTTTTTGCCGTCTTGGTCTTGCAGCCGGTAACTAACAGCAATAAGCTGCGTACGCGTATACGTTCGTTTATAAAATATTATTTGTTGAAGTTTGCTTTTATAGTCTACGAGCAGCTGATGCATGGGAGTTTTTTTATGGGTAACCGTTCGGTAAAAACAGTGTAGTGTTTTCATTACGATTGTATGGCCCATATCTGAAAGGATTAATAGTCTTGACCTTCACACAGACTCTGTAGTATCTGATACATTTAATCAGTTCTGGATCTGTAAAGTGTTTAACTGCTGTCGAGGCGTGAATAACTGCTATAATTATAAAGCTAAAAGTGAGTCAGTTGAACCAAAATAATTTCTATTTTTTATACTGAAACGAAATTAACGTTTGGCAAACATGATGGAAAAGTTCAAAGTTCAACAGTTGAACATTTGAATTTTACAAAGTAGAGTGGCAACAGATTTGAGTTGAGGTGGTAGCTTTTGTTTCAACGTTTTCCTTTACACTTTGTCCCGCAATACAAAAGTTAGTTACCGGCATGTCGTGTATCAGGTTTTTTGCTGACAATTTGTGACTTACGCCACAATGCCTAATCGTGTGACTTATTTTCCATTTTATAGCCATGTTTGCATACGTGCATGTCGGCGCTGCATGAATGTTGCACAGGAATATATTTTATTTAAGCTTACACATTTTCATCTGACTAAAGCTGATGATGACTGTGTTAATGCAAGATATTTTGTGCCAATTGTGAGTTGTGTATACTGTGCATCTTGTCATGTCTGGTTGTCACGTCTAGATGGAAATTTTCTGTCATTTTGTGTGGGCCTATGTGAAATGTACATATAAGTCGTTTGCTGTTGGCCATTTTGTATACCAGCACAGGGCGTCTATCCCCCTTGGACACACTACGCAACCTTCCCCCTTTTTTAATGTCAACCCTCGCCCCCTCAACGTCGCTTCGATTCGAACCCCTCGCACATCAAACAGTTCAATGCTGCATTTTCCAATGACAGATAATGGCAAAATTTTCTGCGTCAAATGGAGTGGGAAATGTTAGAGGCATTTCTCTCCCCAGCCTATCACGGGATTGGATTATAGGGAGCATCGTAAGATTTCCTGTGGGGTCTGAGGCTGAGTCCCAGCTAAAATTGAATGTGGTGCGTTTTAGCCTCACAAATCACATCTGGTCATGTTCTGGTGGAACGATGACTGCTCCCCCTGAAGTCCTAAAAGTTGCCCCCCCTTTGAGAAAAGTAATACGCTTTGAGCATAGTCCTCAATGGACGTAGATGCCTCTGTACTAGCATGTCATTGGGTCCTCGATGGTTGGTCAATCTTGGTTTAGAAAATAATTATCCTCGGCCATTGCAGTGACGTGCGGTGATGTTAATAACACTTTTTTGATTAGTTGTACTGTATAAACACCTTCGATTACGTTACATTAGTTTTCCGCATACACGTGTATGTCATACACGTGGTATAAAATGAAAATGAAATATTCCATTTTATTTGGCGCCACCCTGTAGCGGGACTGCCATGCGACTTAACTTTCAGCGCTTCTGCAGTGTAGCTGTCTTTTCGTGTTGACGGTGTTGTCGTCGCCATTTAATTCCAAAATGCTCATCATCAGATTATTTTTACAACATCTTTGATGTTTATATTAGATGTTTATATGATTATTAAGCATCGTTCTACGGTCGATAAGTACTGCTTCTATGGTGACATTTTTATGATGATTACGTGTGATTTCGTCGTAATCATTGTGAAATGCAGTGCTAAAGCGTTAATTGCTGTTTTGCGTGTTTTTCTTACTATGCAAGTCCCGGTTTACTTAGCTGAATAAATAAGCATTTTGTAAATTATGTGTTTTGTACAGTGCAGAGAATGTGTAAAAATGTAAATGCAATATGGAAACTGTGAAGTCTTAAAGCGTTCGTTCGTGTGTTCATCTCATTCATCTCTGACGTGTAGAAATAGTGTCGCTTTGTTGTTGTTGTTGTTGTTTTGTTTTCAGCTCTGTGTATCACTGGCTTTAACAGCTGAACAGCCAAAGCTCCACCAGTTCGATTTGTTCTGGACTTTTGGAGATAACAAGTCATACGTGTCGAAATGTTGCACACAGTAGATTTATGGCACCGTTCGATTTTTTGGACGCGCTACAGCTCTGCTGTATAGCTCGCGTCTGTAGTACGATGTGTCTTTCTGTCTGTCTGATGTCTGTCGTCTGTATGTACATGTCGGTCTAACGGATGTTTTGTGGCATAAGCGTAAGATCTTAGGGGAAATTTTTTGCGCAGATACTTAGCCCTGTGTCGAGGCTCTCCGCATGCAAAACTTGGTGGTGTAATGCAAGCGGAACATTTTCAATTTTGGGATTGAGTGGAGAGATAGAAAAATGTGCTTTTTTCGACGGAAAAATGACCATATCTCAGAAACGGTGAGAGATGGGGCCAAGGTTGCTATTAGTCACTAATAGGAAATCGCATACGCCCTTTCAGATGAGTTGAAAATCATCGATTTTGAATGACCTTGTTAACAGTGCTGCAGCAGGAACTGTAGGCTATAGGCTGTAACGCTTCTTTTCTAGCGACAGCTGGGTTTCTTGTTTGAACGTATTGTACGACTTGTTCTGGATTTGTCGTGCAGTAAAAAATCCACAACAAATCGAAGAAAGTGGAGTTTGGGTTTACTTGTCCTGTTGACTGTATGCGCCGCTGCTTGTCTGTCTGCTATTAAATTAAGTTTGTTTGTGGTTAAGTATATCTTATCAGTCACGCGTGTACACTGTTGTACTTGCTACCTTATCGGCGCCATGCCATGCACGGTACGTGTTTGTGGCGTTTTTATAAATCACTTATATATTTTCGTTTGAACGCCGTTCTTTAGGCCTACTCGTATAGTGCATGCAGTCCATACATAAGGCAGCATTGATGTGTCTTCCGTGGCGACTTGTGCAATAAAGAGTGACACGGGGATGAACTAGCGTCTCCGATCCTATTCCCATTGTTATTTGGACGAGAGTGGTTGCCGTTAATTATCCGCACATTTTACTACTTTTGGTTACTAAAATACTGCAAATTACTAAGGTTTATAAACTCTACAGCTGACCAGTCAAGCACAGAGTTAGCAGAGTAAACGACTAGCCTTCAGTTTATTTCACTAAATACAATATGTATACCTTATTCTAGCTGCAGAAAATATAGGCCTGTGTATGTAAGTAACACAAGTATGTCTTTAATCAAAATCTATCTACGGATGAAGTTGTAGTTGTCCCCATTACCATCCTCTCGTCACTCTATTGTGCTTATCTCTGCTCAGTGTTCGCGTGCCTGGTTAGTTATAGGCCTATGCCTGGAACTTAATCATAGAAATATAAGTGGCCCAGTAAAAAGCAAGCGCTGTAAGTTGTGTTACGACTGCGCCAAATACTGACCTATTTTAAATTTTTTTACTGATATAATATGCGGTAAATATGCAGTCACATATACGTGATCGCTTAACTTTAAGGATCTCATAACATCTTAAAGGCGTCGCCATACGCTATCTTGTGAATTTTGGCCAGTGAAGGAATTCAAAAATCGGAAATATTTGATGAAGTTATTAATGTATAAAAGTCAGGGGTTTGCGTTTTATGGACCACCCGGTTCGTGTCAGTCTTATGTCGTGACAAACGCTGCGAGTCTTCAACTCATCTCGGTGCATGAATGCTCATGCATTTTTGCTGTATGCTATTCGTCCGCTTATTTTCTTACTTTGCCTAATTGTCTGTGTGCTGCGTGTAATTTGTACAATGTTGTTTCTACTCTTATTGCATTTTGCTATTTTAATGATGCTAAAACCCACTTCACACTTATCATTGCAGGACGCGAGGAAACAAAACTGTCTATGATGCGTGTAGAATGAGCTTTACGAGTAAGTCTCCTACAACTATACATATGTACGTGACTCAAGCAGTGTGACTTATATTGTTCACAACAATAAACATATCCACACATCAGTCGACCGCCTTCGTCTTGTGTGCTATGTGTTCTGTAATTATATTTGCTGGCAAGTCATTCTGTGATTGAACAACATCATTCTGTAAACTGTAGGCTATATCAGATGCCTAAGAACCACAAGCAGAATGAACAAACATGATTAAATTATTCGGTTAATTTATTTTTACAATGTCTATCGGAATGCTGGTCTAAGCTCCCACTTCCATTTGAAATGAAAAAAACAAACCCATTTCTTTATGGTGCAATTCGAGTCAGTCGAGTGAAAATGGTCGTTTCGTCCGTAGACATTGTTATTTTGTAGATATTTGGCGCACGCTGTTATATCAATGTCTCGTTTTAATTTGTCCAACGGATCAGTGTTGCTGCCTGCCAATGCCGTGGTGTGTTTCTTGCAAGCTGACGCGCGAGTGTTTTGGCGTGCGTGCATGACGCAAGGCGGTGCACGAAACACGAAACAGTTTATTTACAGTCCGACAGCTGTCCGAGTCTACAGACCCTAGCACTAGTAGCACTGTAGCAGCATACTGAACAGCTGCTTGCGAAATGCCTTGCTGGCCGCCCAGCCACAGGCCATGGCCCAGCCGTCTGTTTGATCGCTCACAGCGGGCGGATCAAGTTGCCTCGTTGCCATAGCTACCCAGTCTCGCGAGCACCTGCCTCAGCCGCTGCAGCCGGCGAACAAAAGATAAGCGAGCTGCCAGACGGCGCAAGATGCTGACATGTGTACAGTGCCCACTGCAAGCGCCTTAAAAGAACTGCAATGCGACGGGGAGCCGAGAACTCAGTGGAGCAAGGCAAAATATTGCTGGAATTTTTGCACGCTACGGTCTTTAAAACCTGACATAATTGTACAAAATACAGTAAATTGTTATCATATAAGCCTAGATAGAAAATTATTGTTAATCTAATCATCTCAGCTACAGAAGCTATTGCAAAGTAAAAGTACGTATAGACAATGAGATGGATCACTCGAATGGCTTGTGTGCGTGCATGGACAGTCTTCACTCTTCGACAACAATTTGCGTATTGTTTTAGATGCGCTGCACATCCGTGATCCGTCTATAGCTCAAGCTATCAACTCTGAATTTCTTGATACAACTTGACGACTTGTCAGTTCAAATTCGTGTCAATGTCCGACACATTAAACAGGCACACCGCGCGATGCGCTAGCGCCATATTCCATGCTATTGGTAACCTAGCTGTACAAGATGGTGTCCGGTTGATGACTAAATAGGAACGAAAATCCGCGAGTGCATTATAAGACTCGGCCTATAATACAGCAGGTCTCTGTCTGAACGACGTCGTTAAATTGCAGAAACTTTCCGAGTCTTGTTTGATCCATGGACGTTTTTTGTCGCTTTCGCCGCTGTGTTGTTTCTCATAACAACAGCAGTGCAGTATTGAATATGACGAGCAGAATTTGAAGCAATCGAACCTTCTTACCGGAGGTCTCCCTAGCTGTAACAAAAGCAAGCCTACGCTGTTGTACATATTATTGCTGACTGCGTTTGATTCTGTCGACCTTCATTTGTCTGTCAGACGAATGGTGTTGTCTGCTGGCCGGTCGCGGAGGCCTTCATGTAGGCCTAGGTTATTGCATGCACGACGTTGCACGTCCATCCGCAGCTTTGCCGGACGGACACCGCTCGTACACTAGACTGCTGGCGGCATGCAGTTTCCCGGAGGCGGCGGATACGATAAATCAACCACCATGCAGCAAGCCTCCCGGGACTGACTGACTGAATGCCCCATGCACGACTGCTCGGTCACAGAGTGCCCGGTCGAGTCGGAGCCATGCTGTGCGATGCCCTGTCAGATAGCCGCTGTTATAGGCAGGCCTGTAGGCGGTGCACGAAGCACCGATGTGACGTCGTTATCGAAATACTGATCAGCAGTCGCGTGGCTGATCTATAGTGGTGCAATATCGTGAGCGACGCCCACGCAGAGATCGAATAATTTAGACACACTGGGCGGACTGTGTGTGACGCTAACCTGGATAGATGGCTGGCTGGATCGATAGGAACCTGGACGGACGCTGGACGTATCCTGTATCCTGCATCATTCCTGGATCCGACAGCAGAGCAACAAAATCGAAGGTCAGCAAACAACGCGAAAGCGACACTTAGAATATCTGTTGCTGTTGAGCTGATTATGAAGTTACTCCGCAGTGTTGTGCATATCCTTCAACGCACGGTCTGGCAGGTCATGTGCTGTGAGCGATAAGACTCAAACAGCGTGACTGCAATTAGTCGGACCGAATGTTGGCCCGATGCAACCAAAGTGAAAGTTGGTCGGTTCAGAGTCGATCACCATCACCATCATTTATCACCATGCAACCACCAATCCCCACACGTAGAACAGAATGATAGACGGAAAAATAACCCGTGGGCGTGCCATACCGCTGCGATTGGCTGGAATAAACTACATGTAGCCCGGAGGCGTTTGGTTGATCGATTTGTCAAGATTTTTCTTGCCAAGAAAAATCGGAGGATTTGCCTTCTAATGACCAAGACGCTGACAGGACTCGCTCGGATTTCCTATTGATCTGAAGCAAGGTCCCACTTTCTTTTATTGCATCCGAGCCCGCACCTAATTAATGAGTGCAACGATGATGCTATCTATGATAAACGTGACTGATGATGCACGCCGCTGCAGTCTCAGCAGGCGCGAGGGCTGCTGAGACAAATTATTGTCCGTCTGCGCGGCAGCGGCACAAAGCGATAGCATCAACTGCGAGGTCCACTTGCTAGCTGTGTGTATGAGTGACGTATCAGAACGAGTCAATTAGTCGACGATCATCAGCTGGGATGCACGATCGGTCAGTTGGTCAATCGGTCAGCAGGTTGATGTTGATTGATGATCCACTGAGCGCCGAGTATCTACCGTGTGTGCCCAGCAGCGCGTGCATGATACCCATCGCATACGCCTACTCGCTCGCCAGACTGTGGGACACACACGGCGTTTTTCTGCTCTTTTTCTCGGTTGCGTAAAAATCATCATTGATGGCAAAAAGCACCATGAAAAGCAAAAACAACATGGCCAGTCAGGTGTCTAGGCCTATATACACTCTAGGGCCTACATCATAAAAGTGTGGAAAGATTTATCAGCCAGCTGTTCAAAGGGAGTTGGGGTATAATTGATATTTTTGTCCTGGTGGCGCATCGTCGAGATTCTTGTTGATTTACGCCATGCTCTGTGGTAGCATGATCAGAACTAATGAGCAGTGACAGTCAGCGGTGCAGCAGTACCGGATGGCGTCATTCAGGCGGACCGGAAACGGAAATAGTGTTGACTGGCGACGTGACGTCATGCTTACGACGTCGACCAGTGGACGGTGAAATTATTGCATGCAGTCGGCGTGCGCTGATGCGCCATCAGACAAAGCTGGCAGCCTGCCAACAGTCGATGCAGCTGACTGCCTATTGGCTCTGCCTGGATGAGCGAATTGTAACTAGCAGAGGTGGGCCATTCGGCTGAAAATCGAATCCGATTCGATTCGGCGACGATTCAAGTATAATGAATTTTGAGTTGCATTTTGGACATTATCAGTATTCAAACAGTGACTGGCTGTTAGAATGTTAACGGGAGCGTCGGTATGTTAATTAGACAACAACACATTTTAAAAATATTTTCGGCGTATTCAGCAAATTATCAGAAAAGCCAAACCAGAGATAGGCCCTAGGATGCGTCTACACGATGTGGACACTGACACTAATACCTGGCAGAAATACGAGATATGGGATCGTGCATCGTATACATATTTTAGAGCGAAATTACTGCATCGAATCGAAATAAGTTTGAATTTGACTGGCTCTGCCTAATCGATTGGAAGCGATATTCGAATCGATTATTCCGTATCCCAGCTCTTATAACGCTGTTCTCGGCATTGCGTCGCCGAGTGCGCAGTCCTGCACTGCTGCAATTAAAATAATCTAGCGAGTTTTCATCTTGTTTTGCCACGCAGCTGCCAGGCTCCCGCAACTCATGAATTATTCATAGCGCACGCACGTGTCAGTAGTTGGTTCAGACCACACAGTGAACGTTTCCGCATATCTGTATGAGCACGTGTCTCTGAACTGTCACAAAGAATTACATATAAAAACAACTGAAATAGGCATACAACTGAAATATTATTGAGATAAGCTATGTCTAAGATAATGAATATACAGATATAAAACAGAAAGAATATAGAATCATAGCCTACAATGTATACAATAAAAATGAATAGGCTTATGGTGAAAAGAATAAACTAAGGGACTGAAGTAAACGTTACAGCAGTTGTCCTTATAGAAAAAATGCAGCGAATTTAATCGCTAAAACATCCTGGCCTAGCAACGTGCATTTTTTCGAAAAGATGAGGAGGTTTGGGCCGGGACCCCTATTTTGTGAGAGTACAGCTAGGTGTCCATAAATAGGTAGTTGTCATCGACCTTGGATGACGGCCGGCTATTTTAGCTACAGGTGGGCTTCTTGCTTATTTATTCTTTCATTGCCGACCATCCCATCCCTCCAGGTCATATCCAAAGTCGATGATTTTTATGTCATTTAAAAGCCAATATGCGACTTCCTATTAGTGATTAATAGTAACCTTGATCCTCTCACCCATGGATGTTAAAAACATTCATTTGCAAATAAAAAAATTAAAAAAAAAACATGTTTTTTACTTTTATAAAAAACATTATAAAAACATTATAAAACAAGAAATTTGAGCTAATGCTCACGAGACGCGCGAAAGCCTATAGCAGTTCCGATTCAGTAGTCACCCATCGCAGTACTAACCGGGCCCGGCGTAGAGTAACTTCGTTTCAGTCGAAACGCATTACCAACTACGCCACGCCACCAACGCCAGTACCGTGGCGCCACCTTGTGAATGATATAGACTTGCTCAGCCCGAAATCTTTGAAGTCTTTGACGCCCGCCTGTGCCGGGCTCCATGAACCTAGGGGATCGGGACTTAGACTGCTGAAATCTACGTTTAATGCTGAAAATTTCATACGCAGGTTGTCTTGGTCTAACTCCAGCCATTTCGTCGCAATTCAGTATTGAAATGTGCGAAGCATCCAAATATTGCGAAAAATTCATTAAAAACCCCTTTTGGGAAGGCTGAAGGGCATTCAAGG
>Ga0209671_1005273_pt1 | contig 13040 bp, 5 predicted proteins | sample WorMetHERISLAND2_2_FD_187401 | JGI IMG/M metagenome (GOLD analysis project Ga0209671, IMG submission 187401) | Marine gutless worms symbiont microbial communities from Max Planck institute for Marine Microbiology, Germany - Olavius geniculatus... | ecosystem: Host-associated > Annelida >... | reverse complement strand
CATCAGATTTTGATAATTTTTGGTACGAATATTCCTGACACAACTTGCCATCAAATGACCATTCAGTTTTCCACCTCACCCAGCATTTGTTTCTGCACTAGCGTACCTGAGGAAAACACAACCAGCGAAATATCACTTTTTATCCAATGGGATATGATTGCTTAATTTACATAACGCGTAAAAACACATTATGTTCACATTTGTGACACTTTAGCTGAAATTTCATCCAGTTGTCTATTTTTCAACTGCCTGCAGTAAAATTGCTTGAAGTGTTTGCCCACTATGCGAACACAGACAAGGAGACGCTTTCTCCATTCACTGACAGCAGTATCGATAAACTTCTGCGCCAGAACAATGCAGGCTGTACCAGTCGCTTCTTGACTCTTCAGACATTTTTAAACTTTATCTGGTAGACACACTGCTGCATGACAGTCAAACCTTGTAATAGACCGGCTGTTGGGGCCCATAGATTAGGATAGATGGAATTTATTGACGTTTTTTAATCCATTCTAACACGTATTATGCTTGGTCTGCTTTCTCCAGGTAGTGCAAAAGCAGACGTTGGGTGAGATGGAAACTAAAACGCTTACATGTATTTAATAGCCAGTTGTGTCAGAAATATTTCTGCCAAAAATTATTAAAATCTGCTAATCTTTCTTCAGGTTACGCGATAATGTCGGGGATGTTTTTCTTCAGGTTTTCTGTTTATTTCAACACATATTTCGCTTGATCTGGTTTCCCTAGGTAGTGCAGAAGCATACATTGGGTAAGGTGGGAAACTGAATGGTCACTTGATGGCAACTTGTGTCAAGAATATTCTTACCTAAAATTATCAAAATCTGATAATTGGTTTTCAAGTAAAAGTCAAAAATGTCGGGGATGTTTTTTGAGTAACAGTGTAGTTTGCTTCAGCAAAACTTTGAATTTGAAAACAGTGTTTTGCACCAATATTTTTGGGGTCTAATAACAATTCTAGTGACGAAGCTTTTTAGGGACGACGGCAACTTGAAGCAAGGCATTTTACGCCTGAGCTCGCTGCGTCCGCTCAGCTGTCTCTATCAACTAGAGGCCTACGCAAGCCTATGGACAGTGATGTGATGCCGTAAATCCCGCAATTCGATCACGAGTCATGACGTCGTCGCTGCAACTGAACCACACGACGACGACGACGCCGCCGGCACGATTAGTCACCGTCTCAGACCGTTCGCCTCTCTCTCCCTCCCTCTAGCTCTATGTCTGGCAGTTGTCTGCCTGTCTGTCTGTCTGTGCGGAATGCGGCGATCGAGTGAGCTACAGCGACATCCGGCATACAGCAAAAGTCGATTAACCGCAGACGTGCTGCTGGTCCGGCGTCGTTCAATGCGCCCGTAACTTGACGACGACACGTGACGCTCGGATAGATTGCGTCACGTGGCGCTTGCAGCAGCAGCAGCAGTCGTCGAGTGGGATAGTTATCACCGCTACGGCCGACACCGTTGTAAATTTACTGCCTATAAAGAAGTATTACGTGATACCATAATTTTTTATTCCTGACGCCCATGAACCGACGATGCTGTAGAACTAGTTATACGGCTGCTGCAGTTTTGCGCGGGTCAGCAGGACACGAAAATCGATATCGATTAGGCATCCGGTGGCAGTGCAAAATGTATAGGCCATACAAAATTTTTACCGCGACAAATAAGTACGGGTTTAGCCGATGACCCATGGGCACACTGCACACACACAAAACAGTGGCTGATTTTGCATAGGAGTAGGCCTAGCTTTTTTTCTTCTTGCTATCTTTTTCGACTTCTCTCTGTCTATTATTTTTTTCCTTGTACTTTTTCGATTTTCTTGTTTGGAACTGAGTCGTGCAGTTTGTGTGACATACAGCCTAACGTTGACGTGAGTTCGAATTAATGTAAACCGGTCACACTACTCCGCATAAAATGAAGCCTCAAATGAAGCCATTCGTGGCATGCAGCTGTAGTAGGCCTACAAATTTTGAAATCAGTTCTAAATAAAGATCGCTTTCGGGAGAATCGACTGAAAATTGCAACACTAGGCTTGCACAACACTCAAACTAGGACTACTCTTAAAAATAGCACCCACTGGCTGCACCAAGAGCGCCTTATGGGCTACGCGACGTACGCGTATAATGTGTTGGTTTTACTCTCCATTAACGTGTGTAGTGATCAGAGTCTCGCAGATACTCTGACATTGGTCCATAAATTATTCGTTTTACGTAGACTAACGTTACTAGTTGCGGCTCCGTTATGTGACTGCAACGGCTGAAAAAAAAACGAATAAAATATCACGACATAGCACCACGGAAGAACGCCTTAAGGCGTCGCAGTAGGCTATAATGTGTGCTCGAATTGCAGGAGAGCATCGCATAAAGCCTTTTCAGATCCCTGTGATAATGTTAGTACCTACATAGTTTCTTACAGTAATTTTAAATATTGCACCTATCGGTGTCTTTATTCTAGCACAATACTGCGTTCGGGCAACAAAGCATTGGGACATTGCTGCGCCGTGAAAAAAATCAACAAATTGGCACCTTTGCGTCACCATCTTCGGGGCGCTGGGATACGTGTTACCTCGGCTTCCAAGTGTTTAATCTATGGCCGACTCATAGTCGAGCCTCGGGTACGATGTATCTGTCTGTAACGCATGTATCGTGGCTAAACGGTAGGTCGCAAAAGGCCGGCGATGGTACTGCTGGATAGGGCGATGACGAGTTCCTATAGGCTGTCAATAGTAGCCATGTCTCTACTGCAGCGGTTTAACCGCAATTTTGAACAAAAAGTTTCTGCCTGCAGCAGTCACGCACGTTCTCCGAATTACCGTATTGTATCCTAGCGTTTATTGTAGCGCTCGATATAGAAGCGTCACCATAGCGTGTACGGGACGGTAGTCACTTTGGAAAATGCTTTCTTTATGCGACCGGAAGTCGGAGTTGTGTTGGTACTGTCGGACGCTGGCCAGCTTGGTTTTTGGATATAGCGGTACGGTCGGCCCACTTTAGCGACTGAGCTTCTTGTTTAGGTTACTTCAGAGAAGCAAAGTCTGATATTGCACTTCAGGTGGTTGCAGATTCAGCAAAAGAAACTAGCTTAGCGTGTTCTGCGTATTATCAATATTTTTTACGTATTGCCGTTAAATTATTTTCTCCTAGTCTCTTGTAAGTCTGACGGCTTACTCTTGTCCTTGTATGCGAATCCTGGCAAGTGGCAACGCCACTGAATTAGCATCATAGCATGCCGGGCGTCGGTTCGTCTCCGAGTTGTGCTGCCGCCTGCATTATTGTCGTATTGTAGTGACGACGACATCATGGCCTTCACGCGTCGTAACAAAAAAAGCACCACAGAACACGCAAAGTTCAGACCCCCAAATACACCCCATGCTGGTTAACAGTCACAAATAATGTGACAGAGCCTATTAAAGTCCGACGGCTTACTCTTGTTCTTAGTTTGTCACTCGCTGTTCAGTCACTTGGCACGTTAACTATCGAACGCCGGTGTCACGTTCGTGAGCGGTTAACTGTTTGCGCGTGAGTGACGGTCAGTGCTACACTGCGTGCCATAGTCAGTGGTCAGTTAGTAGAACAGGGCAAAGCGAGGCGGTCGATTCGTTGCAATCAAGGCTGTCGAGCTGTTGATTTGTTGTCGCTTTGCCGTCGTCCAGCGAACGAATTTCATTAAAGCCGGTCCGATCCGTGCGGCTGCATTCCGACAGAATGAATGACCGACCAGACCCCGATGCGATGCCCCACGTGAGCGTTCACTCTCTATACTCACGGTGCAGCTTATACTGTCAGTCACGACCACCACCACGACGAATACAACGCAATACGCAGTATGTTCACATTATCCTTGCCACTAAAGTGCCTTCGCGTTCGGTCCGCAAAGGTGCTGTAAAATGCTGTTCGTCCGTTCGTCTATCCACTGCAGCGTATAAACCTATCACCATACACACCGTAACGGTATAGGCCTAGTCTCAACTGCACACTGCACACGCTGTCAGCCGTGCTTCTAAAATTTGAAAGAACTCTTCGTTCGTCAATTAAAAGTCACTTCTAGTGTGGGTCATTTAATACTTACAGGATAAAATACGCACAGCGTGTTTTTACTTACTGGATAACTTTTTTTTCCAAGAACTGAGCTTCGTCTTAGCCGACCATTAAGGTCGACCTTGGGTACGTGTATCGTCTGTCTGTCGTCTGTCTGTCTGTCTGTAACGGATGTATTGTGGCTAAGCTGTATGTCATAAAGAGTCGGCGATGGTGTCGTTAGATAGGACGAAGACGAGTTTCTACAAACTGTCAACAGTAACCATGTTTTTATCTGCAGCGGTTTGGCCGCAATTTTAATGCAAAGTTGCTGCCTGCTGCCATCAACAACGGGCGCCGAATTACCGTGTCGTATCTTAGTGTTGATTCGTCAATAGAGCAGCATCGTGAATGGGATTGTAATCACTCTGGGAAATCGTTTTCTTTTCGCGTCCGGAAGTCGAATACTGGCCTTTGGATATAGGCGGTACGGTCGGCCCACTTTAGCGCCAGCTGGGCTTTCTTGTTCCAAAAAATATTTAAAATTTATCCTTGACAAAACAATGCTAGGCATTTTTATTACAGTTATAGGCCTATAATTAGTTATATAAAATTTTGTTGTGTTTTTCATTTCGCGTTAAGAAGAATAGATGATCGAATGTGTCGGAATGACGCGGCGCTTTGAGTTGATTGCAATTTTGACTAAAATAGTCAAGCAGTTCGCTTTGACCAAAAATCTCGATTCGTCCGAATAATTCGATCGATTGCAGCTCCTTCGATCGGCGGCGGGTTTAAGTCTGCGTCGCTGAGTCATGAGATCATTAGCCTGCATCCGACGGTTTTTTTACATTACTAAATCACGCGGACGACAACCGAACGGACGAAGGATCAAAACAAGAGTTACAACAGCTGTCAGCTGCTGCAGCCGCTCCGGTGTGTTGCCATGCCAACGCATGGAGCCGTGGGAGCAGAGCTTGCAATGTAGGCCTGTACTACCTCGCATAGGTTAGGCCGGTTCTCGGCTGTTGTTGTTTGCTGACTGTATGCATGCCGGGAAACAAACGTCGGTTGGAGCGCATCGCAGCAACCGGTGGCGTTACTGGAACACGCCGCGTCACAACGAACCGAACTTACCGCGACAGATACGCGAATCATGGTGGGATTGCGTATACTTTTTTGCAAATCCTGTAATTTGCCGTGTCTATAGAGAAGGAAGGACACCAAAATTTCTGTCCAAATTTACATTACAACTTAATTTATGTACGCTTTTCGGTGAAGTGAGATACTGTAATTCGTGTTTAAAAGCACTGTCGCGTATCCTTTATTCCGTTTCCTGAAAATCTTACTTATGCGGCGATCTGGAACACTGGGATTTTGGAAGCGCGATTACTTCTGCCTCGGCTGCGCCGGCAGTGACTGTCGACGGCGAGTTACGTGACGCTGGCCAGTGACGTCTGTTGCATTATGGATGAGGCGGGAGCAAAGAGCGCCGCGCACGCAGGTCCACGCACACACTCGCGCTCGCGCACTCATGATGGGTGCTCGCTCGCTGGCTGTATAGGCCTAGGATCATACCTCGCTCAGCCTCAGACAGACAGACAGACAGACACCGATTGCCAGAATCAGGCGGCCGCCGGGAGGCGCGACGCCGATCAGCTTTCTGTTTCCGGGTCGGTCCAGGAACATCCGGCTCACTCGACGGTTTGTCTCACAGCAGCCATCTTGACGTTTGGCGGATGTGAGCACAGAAAATGGAGCGGCAAAGTACAGAACGAAAGCATATAGCGGTGTAGTAATTCCCGGTGTAGAAATTTACCCGGTTGATCGCAGCATGTCAGCTGCAGTGGCGACGCCTGGCGGTACATGGGTGCGACTGCCAACGACAGGTTCCCACGTACGTAATGCGCTACTGGTGACGTCATTAATGACGCTGCTGCTGATGCTAACGACGATGCTGTTGCTAATGGTGCCGATCACGCCGACACTGTGGACCGCCGGAAGTGTGCACTGCGCAGCCGCAGTCGACAACAAGAATCACCGACGACAATCGACATCCGTCAACGTGACGACCGACATTTCCAGTTCCGTCGGCCACGGTCACCAGCGGTTCATCGTCAACAACGTTCAGCTGTGCGACGCGGTGGTCGATGACGACGACGTGACGTCATATCCTGTGTACGTTGTGCTTGTTCACTCGCGGCCGGGTCAGCGCGGCCGGATGCAGCGCGACGCGATTCGAGTCACGTGGGGGTCGACGCTGCACCGGCGCGTCGCCGTACCGGATACCCGGCTAGCGTTCATGCTGGGACGCGACCGCGACTGCACCGGCAGTGGTGCTCAATGTTTTGAGTCGTTGCGGCGTGAGAGTCGTCTGTACGGAGACGTGATCGTCGCCGACTTCGACGACGCGTACCGCAGCCTGTCGCTCAAGTCGCTGTCCGGCCTGGCCTGGGCGCGTCGTCACTGCCCCACGGCCCGCTACATCGTCAAGGCCGACGACGACGTCTACTTGCGGCCCGACCTGCTGCCCCGCGTCTACCAGCTGACGTCATCAGACCACGTGATCGTCGGCTCTCTTAACGTCAACTCGAGCGTGCAGCGACGCGGTCTTTGGCGCGTCGACGAGCGCGCGTTTCCGGCGTCGGTCTTTCCGCCGTACTGTTCCGGAAACGTGTACGCCATGACGTCGTCGGTCGCCGATCGTCTGCTAAAAGCCGCCGCCGCCCGAGGGGTCGGGGACCAGCCGCCGTTTCCGCTTGAGGATGTTTACATCACGGCGCTGCTGGCGACCTCTGCCGGAGCAAGGTGCGTGCGTCATGACGCGTTTCCACGCTGGGACGTCGGGCCGAGTCGCCTCAACGTCGAGCGACTGCGCAACGGAAGTCTGCTCGCTGTACACAACGTGCACTATACGCAGATGTACGGTCTCCTGTGAACCGATGAATCAAGACGTACCGGTCACATACACAGAACACGGCAGAACTCCAGTCGGAACAATCTTGAAATGAGGTAGCATTTCAACGCCGAGAGCCGTAAGGAACGAGAAAGCACAGTAAGCGTATAACTTTTAAAACTAGTTTTAACGTTTTCTTTTGATTTCTGTTAAATTATCAGTCTGAGCAATGTTTGTTTGGGTTTTTTCTTGGCAGTTCTATGACAGTCGTACTGCATTGTATTGCTGTTTTGTGTGTTTTAGCAACGAACGTATCAATCAGTCATTCCACCAATCGATCAATCGATCAAAAACAATGTATCAGGCAGAACGAGTCATTACTGAAGAGAATGCATGTATCACATTGCATTCACTGTGCTGACGCTTAAGATACATTCACGACCGTGCTGTACTGCAATTTCGAATTTTTAGAGCTTCCTGTTTTGTGTAAGACACAGGCCAACATACTGACAGACAGACGGAGAGACGGACAGCAATGCCTAATACGGCCTGCCCTGCTTATCTTGTAGTTTCGTACTTTAATCTATCGCGGTCAGGTTATCTTTTATTTATGCAGGTTTTCAAAATCAAGTAGCAGAGATCGCTAGAACAGTATTGTTCTAGATCTTTCCATGCAATAATTTGCAAGTGCCGTAAGGCAAAGTGAAAGTGCCCAATCGAATGTCATGGCGCCTCTTGGCTACTTATTTACTGCCACAGTGTTAGGCTAACCTATACACATCAAGTTTTTGACATAAATGTATTTGCTAAACATGTCGGTTTACTTTATTATGTGAGGGCAATTTAGCAGCCAAAAGCATCGACTTCCAGAATGAACGAATCTGCAGAGATAGCGCTAGCATTTTTAACTTAACGCATGCGAGCGACTCATTGCTTCTGCTGGGAAATGAAAATAGTCGTTTGGCCGAGTTTGACAGACATGCAGTGTAGGCCCCTATTAGGTAGCGAACTGTGCAAATACTAAATTGCGTAGCGATATCAGAGTTTAGTGGAAAAATTTGCGCGACTGTTGTTTCGAAATTTTATGACGAATGGTCATAACGGTGATATCTTAAATGCTATAATTATGATACATTTTAGTTGTTATGTTGAAGGTTGTCCAGTGGACTCGAACGTTGATTGGGAGGAATGCCAAAGCGTGGAGCTGCATACAGCATCATCATTGGAATGAACCGGTAGCAGCTGGATGGGATGTATCTAATGATCGCCGGTCGGTCGGCCGCAGTCACTCTCGGTGCCTGCGGCGCCTCGCTCCGGGCAAACATGGCGTGGTCGTCGTCGCCGTCGTCGTCTGCTTTCAATTTCTCGAGAGAATCATCGAGTTAATGACGACCGTGGGCAGTGAGCCTATGGAGCTGCATGTGCTGCAGCGGCGCGCCCCATCACACTGCAGAGATGAACTCAGGCCTACCGTCCACGTGCCGTGTGCTCGCCAACGACGAACAAAAACACTGCATGAACTCAATGATCTTGCAGCGATTCACGATACCGTCTGCAGTGCGTCGTGTTCAAGAAATCCACCATGTATAAGGCGCGTACGCAGCGACGTAACTGAACTGAACTGACACATGACGAACTGACCAATGGGAAGACGTCTTGAATTTAAGAGATCGAAATTTAGATTTTTAAAAATGTACGTTCTATGCTAAAAATGTGATACACAGGTTGTACTGGTCCATCTTGCGCCATTTCGGCGCAATTCACTCACAAAAAATGTGTGTTGCAGTCGGAAATCGCAAACAACCCCTATTTTGGGGGTTCAAGGTCATTTAAGGTCATCGACGTTGACATTAATAAAAAGCATGTCAGTATTGCTTGTTATGATAAGCAGCATGTCTGTGCCTATCTGCAACCGTTTTCACGCTACACGAGATAATTGCGGTAAAATAACCACTTTTTAGGAGGGTAGCTGTATTGGACGCCCGCCTGCGCCGGCCTCCTTGAAACTAGAGGGTCGGGTCTTGGACTGCTAAAATCTACGTTTAATACTGAAAATTTCGTACGCAGGTTGTCTTGGTCTCCAGCCATTTCATCGCAATTCAGTGTTGAAATGTGTGCTGCATCCAAAAATTGCAAAAAATTCACTAACCCCCCTCTCTTTTTTTGGGGGGGGAGGGTTCAAGGTCGTTCAAGGTCATCGATGTTGATAAATATAAAAAGCCTGTCACTAGTAATTGTCATGATAAGCAACATGTCTGTACTTATTTGCAACCTTTTTCACACTATACGAGCCAATAACGGCAAAACAACGTCTTTTTAGGGGGTACCTTTTTGACGCTCTCGTTCGAGGGGGACCCCCGCATCCAGGGGCACGAAATTTTGTCCCGATAAACTAGAGTCTTCGGGGCAACCGACAGCGAAGATTTCGTGATCCTAGCTTGCACCATTTTGATACAGATCACGAGTGTGACAGACAGACGGACACACAGACGGACGGACAGACGCCTAGACGATGGCTAAGACGCGCGAAGTATTCTGCTATCGAGCGTAAAAATTATTATTGTGAGGTTCCTTGCAGATCACGAGTGGCCAGCGTGCCAGATTGTAGTTCAAAAGGTAAAGGTCGCAGGAGGTAAAAAAAACTTGAAAATGCGTATATCTCGCGTAATCACGGTTTGTTTGATAAAACTGATAGCTTAGGCCTACTGTCAATGCCCGAGAGCTCGGCGACGTTATAGACTAGGCCTATAGACGGACGGCCACGTAACGTTTCTGCGATAGGCCCCGACGGCAACATTCTTAGGCCTACTATACACAAAAACAGAACATTAAAAGTTGCGAATACAAAACATAAATGTTTGATGTTAAACCGATTTCGTATATAGGCCTATCAATGATTATAAATGCTGCATGTCCTAATTAGCCCTCAAAAGTTGTCAATTATAGGCCCGAAAATTCAGTCCATAATTAGGCTACAGGCGGTACCAGTCCGCAGCAGAAAAAGTTGTATCATTTTTGCCTAAAATCCTTGCGATTGCAACGTTCTAATCAAATAGCTTAAGCCTACCGCTTCGCTGCTGTTTCACAAATGAGAGTTCATTTTTACGCGCGAGAGCTAGCATAGCTATAGCGCGTATTAGCTACGGTAATTCTGTCTGTCCGTCCGTCACGACCCGGTACCAATCCAAGACCAGGTGAGAGTGAAATAGAAATTTTGGGTTTTTACCATATGATAGTTTATTGACAATCTTTTATTCACCAACACCAAACTGTCTCTATAGCATTGTTCAAAGTTGTTTCCTATGTGCACTGCATGCATTGATCATTTACACCTATAACCTTATCATTTTCAGTGATGCAAACAAGACCAAAAATGTTAATACCAATTGATCAAAAACAGATGCCAGTCTCTGAGACCTGTCTTATCAATTAAAAGGACCGCGATCTCAGACCACATGACTGGCCAGTTTTAGTGCAACCTAGCGCACAGTCTTCAGTGTCGCATTTTAAAGTGCATTTTTCTTATGCAGATTGTATACGGTAAGTTAATTTCAGTTTAGGCCTATTTTTCTACACGTGCAACATGCAATATGAAAATTCAAAGCGAAAGTCGTTGCTAGGCCTATTTAAAATACGGTACCAATTTTACTGTCGGGAATTTGCAGCCGTCAAACGAGAAATTGCTAGTTTTTGTCACCCTCTCCAACCCCTAACTTTTTTTAATCGAGGACGACAGTCGACGCCTGTCGCCGATGACGTGCATGGGAGTGACTAGTCGTCTGGTCTGTGTCTGCCGGGTCATTAGCTGTCCCGCTGCGGCGTGGTATGGCCTCGTGTCTTGTCTCGTGATGCTCATTCTCTTCCTTCCTTCCGCACCAATCAATATATTGCTGCTATGCTATCATCTGCAGCCAACGCGACGTCATCAGTCCTATACGTCGAATAGCTTCGCGGCACACTGCGCTATTACACTCTGGTCTGGAGTATGGACCATCATCAGTGCACTGCATTTCCAATATGCCGCAGCACCGACGAGTTATTGTTCGGTCATAACTTCACTTTACCCGCCGGTGTCGGCAACAGTGTGTTGTGTTCTCGACTGCGTGGATTCGCCGCTATGCTGCATTGCTGCTGCTATTTGTATGATTTTTGGGCCGACCGTTAAGCTATAAGCTTAAATTAGGTCGCCCTTTTGTCGTCGTTGTCGTCCGCCAATCGTCCGTCCGTTCGTTTGTCTGTAATAGATGTAGTCCTATTGTGGCTGAGCTTTGGGGCGTAGGGGGAAACCTCTTAGACGAATAATTAGCCACGAGTCTAACTTAAACTCGGGCATGCAATATTTCAGCGATTTACTCCAAGGAAAACATTTTTAAATTGTGGGTTGAATGGACATGGGCTAGAAACAATAAATCCGAGCTAATGCTTATGAGACGTGCGAGAGCCTATAGCAGTTTATGTTCGCAAGTTGTCTTACTCTATGTCCATTCATTTCGTCGAAATTCACTCTTCTGCAGACGAAAATCGCAAAAAATCGCTAAACTCCTTTTCTTTTTTTGAGGTTCAAGGTCATACAAAGTCATCGATGTTGATACCATTCCGTAAGTTTAGTCCTTGCTTGTTTAGTCCTTGTCTCAAATTCATCACCAATATTAGACGCTTACTTTGGGTGTGCATTGTCACACGCGGTGACTATTTGACCGGCAACCGGTCAAATAGTTTGTAGGCTCTCTGACCGGTCAAAATACAAAATCGCAGTCGCCATCTAGCAAATGGCATTAAATGAAGTGTACGCGCCACTGAGTAGAATTCGCGTGATTATTGTGGCGTAACTTAGGGTTTATAAGGCATAGGATTAGGGCTAGAGTTATGGTTATACTGTTAGGATTAGGTTTAGGGTTAGAGCTGAGGTTTAAGTTAGGATTTGGGTTAGGGTTAGCGTTTTTAAAATATTTATGTGACAATTATGAACACCAAAAATTAGCATTGGATGGTAAGTTTCAGGTTCTTGCAGACAAGCACTGCTGAAATATTGCCGATCGGTTATTTGTGATGGTCTACTTGCTAAGCTTGGCCGACTGGCGGATTCGTGATGCTACGGGTTGAGGTCGTCAGTTGCTCGGCTGTCGCCGTGCTCCTGCGCAGGGAAAGGGTCTTAGTATCTGAGCACCAAGGTGTTGAATCATATGTATTGGCTAAGGCTGTTCAAGGCGTACCGGATATTTGACCGGTCACCGGGTACGTTCAGTTGACCGGTGACAGAATTCGACCAGTCATATAGCCTATAGGCTATTTTACCGGCTGCTGATCAAATATCTTGTGCCAATACGCTAACCCTATAACATTAACCCTAAATCCTACACCACAGAATAGGCCTATATTATGTTAATTCTAATGACTAAACGTAACGCTGATTGCACCGATCGATAGCTGGTGCCGTCGCCTAGCGATTTGAATTGAATCAGTTTAATTTAATTTCGTTTTCGTTTTGACGGGGAAAATAGCCCACAGGCTACGGTATCTGTACAGCGGCCGGAAAAATAGTCACCTCGTATTAAAGTTAACTAGTTAACTGATTTTAAATAAGACCTAAAGTATAATAAAAAGTACAGTTTAATCGATAAAGGTTAGTTATTAATTAATTGTTAAATTTGGTGCAGTTAACTATTTAAAAATTAATGCTACGTCTGCTCTAATTAGTACAAAATGAGCGAATTTTCAGTTGACGTACGTACGTAGGCTAGAAACCGGTAGGCCCTGTAATGGAACCAAAAAGTTCATATAAGGCCATATAAGGTTCGGTCATCAGATTGAATACTTTGCGCATTTCATCATACTCCACTGCGGTCACGGAGCTATAAATTATTTCTACTTCCATGCACTGCGGTACACACGGTACTCTCAGTACTCGCGAGTCGGTACTTACCGTGGACGAACGTTTGAGTATCGCCCATCACTATACCACTGTATCCACGTCACGTGACTTGTGTTTACATGTTGTCGATGATTAGGGGGGGATGAAAACCACAACAAGTGCTGAGGGTCAAGGTCGATGGGCGTGATCACTTTCGGGGCTGCGCGTGTTTATGAATATTTATACAACCTGCCGTAGACCAGCAC
>Ga0209671_1005272_pt1 | contig 13041 bp, 11 predicted proteins | sample WorMetHERISLAND2_2_FD_187401 | JGI IMG/M metagenome (GOLD analysis project Ga0209671, IMG submission 187401) | Marine gutless worms symbiont microbial communities from Max Planck institute for Marine Microbiology, Germany - Olavius geniculatus... | ecosystem: Host-associated > Annelida >... | reverse complement strand
ACGTCTTCTCCATTCATCAATTGCGTCATCAACAACGGTCTGCCGTAGGCCAGACCAGACCTCCACCAAGCGCTGCTTCAGTTTATCCACATCTTTCACCGGCTTCTGGTACACACACTGCTGTACACGGCCCTAAATGCAGTAGTCAACAGGGTTGAGGTTGGGGCTGTTGGCCGGTTAGAGGTCAGGCGGGATGAACGCTGGTGTCTCACGACGTAGAAACTCAATCGTCGCACGTGCCCGATGCGGGTGCATTATCTTGCTAAGCTGGTACCTCGTTTTATGAAATATCGTAAGCCCGTAGAACACACTACGATACTGAGTACCTTTTGACGATTTTCTCAGCTAATCATTATTTATATTAGGCACAGTTTGTTGGAGTTATTTCAAAACGTAATAGGGGTCTGGTTTTTTTTGAGACACAGTGTAGTTGTTAGAATTGCCCTCAGTTTTATTGTTCATGCAGTCATAGAAATAATCAAAGTGCAGCACGGTAGTGCTGACACTGTTGTAAGGGCGATGAACGTTAAGTCATTAAGTATAGGAAATGGCGTTTAGGGGGGTCCTGTAACTTCGAACCCCCTTAACCGATTTCCATAAAACTTGGCATCAGTGATCACATCGCCCAGCCGACCCCACATGCAAAATTTGGTTACAATCGGTTCAAAGGGGGCGTCACTGCGCATGTCCGAAATTTGCCATTAGGTGTCTATTTTTTTTTTCCTTGCGCACGGCTACAGACCAGCCCGTTAAACCGACCGACGCCGCTGATGGCTCAAACGAAGCGTCCTGACGCCGGACACATTCCTTATATGTTTTCGATTAAATTTTTCAACATTTACCCCTTTTAGGCCCCAATTTTTAAACAATTTTGAACTTTTGCATTACAGCCTATGGGGACTTAAAGCGGCATAACTCGGTCCCCATAAAAGATAATTGCGCAGTGTGTTTACCTACCCCCCTATTTTTTGGGTTGGGCAATCTAATGGTGTTACTTAAATTTACCTTCTAACAACGCTGGTTGCCATAGCAACCATTCAAAAGTTGAAAATTTTGCATTACAGCCAATGGAGAGTTCAAAGCAGTATAACTTGGTCCCCGTAATAGATAATTGCATGCTGTTTGCACCTACCCTTCTATTTTTGGGCCCTGGCTATCCAATGGTGTCACTTAAATTTCTGTCACTTAAATTTCTCCCCTGCTGACCCCCATTGCCATGACAACGAATTTTGGGACAAAATTGACTATAACTTGGCCCCTATGAAAGATAATTGCGCGCTGTTTGCACCTACCCCCTATTTTCAGGCCCGGTTTTTCCAATGCTGTCATTTAAATTTGTCCCATGACGACCACTGTTGCCATGGCAACTAACCGTTCTTATTCAAAGACAAAATTGGCTGCAGCAGACATTGTTACATCACACATAATTTTTTCCTTGTACCAACTTCTTTTACCCGCCTGGCGGTATTCTGAAAACAGTAAATAAATTTATTGTCAGAAAATCAAATACCAAAAATTTGGACAAAATTTGACGAAAAAACAAAAAATGTCGTCCTAAAACCATTTTTGCTGTTTTCGAGTTTTGACTCATATCACCTTTATATAGCTTTGTAAACTGCTGAAGTTTTTTGCTCTGATAATAAGAAAACTCAGTTACCATGTTATAGTTATTAGCTGAGTTTTTTTATACTTATAAAGTACCATAATAGTGAATTTTTGCATTGTCTTGAAGTGCCAGAGGTAATAATTGCAAAAATTATTAGTATTGTAATGCATATTTTCCAGTATTGTGTGACTACTGAATATTTTTAGTTTATATATAGTGAATGTTCTGAAATAGTACTCGCTTGATGTTTTTATGCTGTGGATTTTGGTTTCTGAATTAGGGAAAATACATTGTAATATTCATGAATGAAGTGTTTCTCGTTAATGTATGACAGAGCATGCATTGAACATGCTGTTTACCTTTCTTTAAATTATTCAGCTTTCAATTACCAGTTATCTGAAGTTTTTAATTGTGTGTCAGTATGTAACTACAGTAGGCCTATAATGTGTGCTTGTATTGGTTAATGTCAGACTAAAGGTTGGTGGACATATGAATTTTGCTATGGCCGTGAAGTGAAGCAGTATCACACAGAAGGTATCACATTATGATTAATTGTATTTTTGTGGGCCCATTTAGAATTTTTTAGGTAATTTAAACTCATCACTGTTTGTTTGCACTGTGTTGATATTTGTCAGTTTTTTTCTGCAAAACAGTGATTATTAACTGTAATATATTGTCATAAGGGAACAGTTTTCCGGATTTCGTTTTGATTAATGTATTAGACCTACTTGCCCAGCTTTGCCGGAGGTTGAAAGGTTTACAGTGCTGACCATCTCTTCAGTTGTTTAGTCTGCTGTAGTTTTCATTGATCATTAGTGACTGTGATGTATGTGTCATGTTGCAGATGGAAAGATTGTTGGAGATGTTATAATTCTGGGTGAATATGATGTTCGTAATGACATCATGAATGACTCGCAAAAGGTATCGTGATTTATTTGCTAGATCATAAAGGTTTAAGCATGCATGTATCTACACTGTGTCTCAAAAAAACATCCCCGACATTTTCAACCATAACTTGAAAACCAATCATCACATTTTGATAATTTTTGGTACAAATATTCCTGACACAACTTGCCATCAAATGACAGTTCAGTTTCCCACCTCACCCAGTGTATGTTTCTGCACTACCTGGGGAAAACACAACCAGCGAAATATCACTTTTTTATCCAATGCGATGTGATTGCTTAATTAACATAACACGTAAAAACACATTTTGGACACTTTGGCTGATATTTCATCCAGCTGTCCATTTTTCAACTGCCTGCAGTAAAATTGCTTGAAGTGTTTGCCCACTATGCGAACACAGGCAAGAAGACACTTTCTCCATACACTGACAGCAGTATCGATAAAGTTCTGTTGTGGCAGCACCAGACGTGCCATGAGTATGCTATGTTGCAGTCCGCTACCCTTACCTACTCTACGCTTCACCTAGTGTAAGTTGTGCCACTGCAAATTACACTTTGGACGTACACAAAGAGGTTGAGACACTCCGGACCCAACAGTTTTGGCAGCCCAGTTGATTGGCAGCTGAAAGTGAAACGTTCTGCAGCCGAACTATCTGTAAACCTTTGTTTGTTGATTCTTAAGAGAGTCTGTGTTTCTGAAGGACGGTGATAAGCAGCAGAAGACTGTAGAACGTTACTATCGTCATCACTATGTCAACGGCACGTTGTGTGATCTCACTGGCAAGATGCGAAAGACTGAAGTGCGGGTTAGCATTTAGGGATTATCGTCTTTGGATTAATTATAGATTTTGTTGATAGAGTTGGAGATAGCTGTGGTTTTTTATTGTTTCTGCATTTGATATTTGGTGTCTGTGTTAATATATCTCAGACATTTGCTGGTCAACAGAACTAGGCATCAGTTTTGCCGAAAAGTGATGAATTTCACTTTCTCCATTTTGTTTAGTTTCTAGTATAAGATTCTGGCAACGTATGTCTTGCAGTGTATTTTTTTCTTACCACAGCTTAATTACATGTTTGTCTTCTTCTCTAAGTCACATTTTTGATGATCAGTTATACTTATTATGGTGAATATTCTGAATTATAGTAAGAAGTTTGTGCAGAAAATTACATACAGTAACATACCGATTATGTGCAATTTGTGAAGGTTGTGTATAAAATGTGCGTTTTTTTTCTGGACCAAGTGCTGGCAGGTGGTAGTTATGCATATCGCTGTGTGCAGTTTGTCTGCCAGGAAGGTCACGGTGACTTTCTGTTCAGCATTGATGAGCGTGAAACATGTGCATACATTGTCACTGTCCACACCAGCAGAATTTGTGCACATCCGTCGTTTGGACCTCCGGCCAGCATCGAGTCCTTGCCGATATCATGCAACCCGCTGCTTAGTGCCGATGACTACGAGGTGTATGTGAAAGGTACGTTCCAAGTCAGTTTTGCTTTTTTTCGATTTACTTTTGCAGTATTTTAATATCCATTGAGGTTTGGCATGAGTGTGATTAGTTTGAGTGACACATGAGAAGTGTATCTAGGGGCTATTCTAATTGAAGTAAATCTGAACTAGAAGGCACTTTTGAGAGTGCATATTTTCACCAAATGAAGTTTTACAAAATACTAATTTAAACGCATTGTTGTTAAAATAATTGACTACATTTTTGTCTTTAGCCTTACACTAAGTAGCATTCGCTGCTTCTGCTGCCAGCATTGGTGCTAGTGATGAAGTGACGTTGTTACTATTATGACTGAGTCACTATGATGTCCCTTCGCACAGATGTGAAGACACACACAGACTCACGCAACAATAGCAAAGTTAACTGAGCACATTATCTCCACCATTTACTATGTTCTACATTTACTATGGCAACAGAGAATCAAAAACAAGGAGATCATAAAAAGAATGGGCATAAGCCCAACATCGTGCAGAGAATCATCCAGAGGAAACTGAACTTCTTTGCCCATATATGCCGGATATCAGATGACAGGCTGATTAAACACGTTGTGTTTGGCATAATAGATGGCAAGAACAAAAGAGGTAGACCAAAAAGAAGATGGACAGACGACTTAGTGGACTGGTGCAACAAGGATATTGGCTCCCTGTACAGATTGGTGATGGACAGGATGAAATGGACGCATTTCATGAAATTTGTCATGGACACCAATTACTATGGGCAACTATTTACTATGAAGGTTTACTACATGAAGGTTGTGTATAAAATGCGAGTTTTTTTCTGCTGCTGGTAGGTGGAATAAAAGCTGAGCCCACGGGAACAAGAGAGAAAGAGAGAGAGATTCACTATGTTTACTTGGTGGAGATAAAAATGGCCATAAACTGGTTCACTGCATGATTAATATTGTGTATTTACAATGCAGAGTTTCCAGCTAGCGTCAACAGGGACAGTGATGACAGAAAATTTTCAAGAGTTGATTCATATGATGCCATTAGGAAGTTTTTCATTGAGTCGATGCTGAAGAGTGTTCAGAAAGCGCTAAATCAACCGGACCAGGATCAGCAGCCTGGTGAGTATTGAGTCGTCTGTGTGGTTATGCTGTCAGATTTGAAGTCTGTGCTTAGTGAGTGGTATGGGGCTATTCAGCTTTAACTACGTATGAAAATGATGATAAAATGATTGCACTGGTTGTATGTAGTAAGCTATGTATTCATGGTGTGGGTGGGGTTTCTGACTGATGACTGTTTATGTGGTAATTTAGTCAACTGTTATGTTGCTAGGCTGTTAGTGGAATTCTTGTTTACTGTTGTAACAAAGTAACTTATTGCACATTTTCTGCATGTGCAGTTTTTGACCAATTGTACCTAAGTACCGGGTAACGATTGAACTATTGGTACGAGTTGTCGTCCATCTGTCTGTTTGTAACAGATGTAAGCTTTAAGGAGTATTTTCCCTTACAAGCTCTAGGTTGTAGGGGAAAAACTTTTTGCACGAATAATTAGCCATGTGTGTGAAACTTAGGCATGCAAAATTTCAGTGATCTAGTGCAAGGGGAACGTTTTCAAATTCAGAGTTGACTGGAGGGGGTATGGAAAATGTGTGTTTTTCTACAGAAAACTGGCCATATTTTGGTATTTTGGAAATGGTGAGAGATATAGTCAAGGTTACTATTAATCACTAATAGGAAATGCCATATGCCCTGTCAGATAAGATGCAAATTATTGATTTTGGATGACCTTGAAGGCCCTTATGCTCTGTTGTGGCTAAATAGTGCGAGATAGGGCCTAGGTTACTATTGATCACTAATGGGAAGTGGCATATTGGCTTTCAAATGAAAGTCGAGCAGCTTATTATTATTTTTACAATCAGTCTCATTATCCATTTGAACACCGGTAATTCTAATAAGAATTTGTAAGTTAGAAATGTTTAATGTATTGTTTGTTTTGATGGAATACAAGCTGTGGCATATTAGTAGGAATTTTGATCTATCACAAAACATATAAAGCATTATCATGTGTAATATATTAGCAACACATTTTGTTAGTGTTTCCAGTAGAAGATGTTGCGTGTTGGTGCAGGTAGCAACAGTGCAGAGGTGACATCTGAGGAAAAATCGACTGCTCTAAAGACCAACGCTGACACAGTGCAGCCACAGTCTACGGCTGATAATACTGGTCCTGCTGCTGCTGATGATGATAATGATGATGATGAGACAAATGAAGCTGCTGCTGCCGCTGCTGAGGTGCATTCTGTTCAACACAAAGCAGCTCGTGTAGAGAGGTTAGGCCTTGAGCTCGCTGTAATACAAATGGTGACTGGCACTAAGGTCATTAACAAAAATTGGTTTTCCCATAGTTAGGAACTGTTACACAAGGTTGAAGACCAAGGGCAACATTTCCTAATTTGGGGAAAACCAATTTTCGCTAATGACCGATGCTGCCAGTTTCTGTTTGGTTTGCTATACCTTGTCGTAAAAAAGGAAAGACATATTTATGTTTTGTCGTTGCATTGAATGAAGTAAACAAACCATAATTTACTGTCATGGTCATCGGGCAATTAAAAAGATTTATCTGTTAGTACAATTGGCCCGAGTTAATTAAACATTCTTTGGCAACCCAAGTGTTTTTGACTGCGATCAGGAGTATGTTTATAATTAGGAATCTATCTATTTCATCAATATTGTTCTATATTTTGACAAGAACAGTTCTACATATAATGCTGAAAATTGTGATTTGGATTTGTCAGTTGAGTGGGTTCAAGCTGTTGTTTAGACATCTGAACACGTGAACTTTGTTTGCGCAGTAGGGCATTAGTGCATTTTATTGAACATAATTCGTTCTACTGACTAGACATTTATTTGGCTTGGAAAAAGTTTTTGTAGCTCAGCTCAGGTGCCAAAAATTGTCAAAGTCGGTGGAAATTTCATGAAGTTCTGACAACAGTAATTTTGCACTATTTTTTTCTAAGACTTGGTGTAGTTTCTGTACTGTGTTGTGGCCCAGTGAACAAGAGATTCCGAGCACTGATCATGATGATGAAACTAGTGAAGCTGCTAGCACGGACAATGATAGTGAGGATAACAGCCTTCGAGTGGATGATGATGACGATGATGATGATGATGATGATGACGAAAATGAAGACTACATGAAGGAGTTTGAAAATGGTGAGACAGGTTACTGCACATAGAGAGAAAACTGATCATGTCTTGTTTCAGTTTATCTTGGGTTGTGATCATGTTCCCCAAAGTATTACAGGAAATTTTAGTTTTTTCTGCCCTGTTGTTAAGTGCTATATGTACATTGCAGTAGTTTTTTTTTGTTATTGATTGATATATTTATTTATTTGTGAATTGAGGGTGCACTTGTCTGTTGCATAATTAAAGCAGATTGACTGATAATTCAGTGACGCATCAATCATATTTTTGTTGGGAACAGTGTAAACTACCCTCCGTCTCTACTCACATGATGTTACTGAAAATGCTTGTCTTTTCACATCTACTTAGTAATTGGGTCTGCGGAAGAGCTGGTTTATTTATCTTGAAACATTTCCTCAGAGGAAAGGAAAGTTGATCGACCTTTGATGATGATATATACACGAACTGAAGCCGAGAGCAGCAGAGGCAGTCATGATGTGTACAGCACGGTGCAGTGGTTCGTAATGTTTGTAAATGTATTACAGTTTTTTTCATTTTTGTTTTTATGCTTGTGTTTTGGCTTGTTCTGAGAATCCTGTAATCCTGTCCTGTGCAGAAATGAAAGACATTGCATCCACAGCGTTGCTGAAAGCACGTCTCGCCAAGTACAAAGACAGTATAGCTAGTGCAATGCAAGCACAGTTTTCCAACATACTGCAAGAGGTCAGTTTTGCTGTATACTTGTCAGCAAAGGCAAACATCGTACAGTTGAAAAATTATTGCATCACTGAATCACATGTTTCTAATGTCAAAATTATATCTGTATGAAATTTTCTTATCAATTAAGATTGCCATGGTTTGTAATAATTGTATATAGTTAGTTGTTTAGGATGCAATTATTGCAGTGTGGTCAAAGTAGAGATGTGGCAAGTTGAACTTTCTAGTATTTTGTTTTTCAGGTTTTGTGGAGTATTGATGTCTGTTGTCTGATACTGTAGGCACAGGCTGATATGGCAAGGCAAGGAGAAGATGTAGCAGCTGTTGATAAAGACGATGCTTACAAGAATTTGGCAAAAACTTTGAATGTCCTATTGGAGCGATTGGAAAAGATGAAGACAGGTAATTACTATAACTGTATTGGACTACTCGCTCACTCATGGACAAGGAGTTAAAATATTTAGCTGGCAAACTTTTGAAATAAGTACTGGACTGGTACTGTGTGAGAATATCTTACTTTCAGTTTACAACACTTTATTACTGCTGTCTTTACATTCTGTGCATTAAAAGTTACTAAGAAATTTTGATATTTTCTGGTAAGTTAACATTTACATTTTATGGTGTAAACATTTGCAGTAAGTGCAACAGTTCATTTGTTTGTCAAAATGTGAAATTACTAGGCATGCTTTAACATTTGAAAATGGTGATTTTGCTGTCGTAGCATAAGTGGTCTGAATACTGAAACAGGTTGATTACGGTAAAACATTTGGGACTTAGTCAACAGTTTTTTTTTGACTTGTGCACGTTTGTTGATGCGTTGATCAGATGAGAAGCCTGAAGCTGAGAGTTTGGTCGTCGGTGACAATGAGAGAGAGGGCGGTGAGAGAGAGACTACAGGTGAACATGAAACTCGAGCCACTGGCGATGCTGATGGTTTGGCACAGCGCAGTTCAGATGAAGCTCATGACAGCAACGTGGACAAACAAGCTTCTGCTGAGTCTCAGACATCAGAAACAAGTGCTGAAGATGACGATGAAGAAGACAGCGATGGTGATGTGCTTAGTTCAACACCAGACGAGACACTTGGCCAGAAACTAGAGAAAGCTGGCGTTAGAACTGGTGGTGAGGAGTCATTAATGACTAGTCACGCAAGCTCTGAGTCCGAAAAATTTTACCTTCTGACGTGTTTCAAAATTTATTTTACAAATGCCCAAAATTTCAAGCGACATTTTACATGCATATTCTGCATTCAGATCTGTCTTCGCTGTTTGATGGGAAAAGAATACATCTACCATACATGTAGACCTCTTAAAATAAGGACTGATGGCGGCCATGCTTGAGTCTGCGAACTTGGGTCTATCGATATTTTTAGTTTTTTACTATAATTTTGTCTAATGTGGTCCGTTTACTACAAGATTTTGTACACATAGTATCACAGACAACGTGAACAAATGCTGCAAACTTAGTGAATGTATGATTTCTACTTTCTCGTGTGTGCATATATTGTGGCTAAACCGTACGTTGAAAGCTCAGTTCAGTTGTGTAGTGAATTAAATTGATTGAAATATTTTGCTGTTGTGAGCTTGGTTGGTGCCTGAGAGTTTTTTTTTGTTGTTGCAGAGGGTAAACTGAATCTGAAGGTTTATTCTGTCGGAAAAAGTGATTACATGTCAGTACAAGTGTTCTCGGAAGAAGACGGCTCCTCAACCGGTCGAATTTTTATCGCCGTTATTGTGAGTACATTTAGCTTTTTGTAGTTCAACTTCAGCTGAAAAGGCTTTAATAGTGTGTGAGTTTTGGTGTATAAATTTAAGGTTATTAGATTTGTATTTCCGAATGCTTAGTTAATAGTTATGCTATGTTTATAATGGAGACTTAAGCTTTTTGAGTAAGATTTTTGAAAGTTTGTGTCTTATGACTATGCAGTGAATTTTTTTGATATTGTACTGTTTGGGTCAAATGATTGATGACTTTGATTTTTCATTGGTGTTTTGACATATTTGGTTGTGCAACTAGAATTGCATCTAGCCTCTAAAAATCTGCTGAAGCACTCCCTATGGTTTTTCAAGAAGCCGGGTATGAGCTGGAATAATTCCAGAAAACATGCTGGTCATACAATAACAGAAAATGATTGGAGAGTGGAGAGCGGAGGTGGTTACAAGTCTATTCCACTTAGATCTGCAGATCCACTGCATGTGAATTCATCATCTTTAGATTGTTTGAAGCTGATGTTGATTTAACGTAGATTACACTAGCATATGAGGTCTGTGGTCTGGATGGCTTCTAATGCATGTTGTCATGTGATGTGTGATATGCCAGGGCGATGACGAGGAAGCTATGAGAGAACAGGAGCGCAGTCAGAGGTTGGAGGATAATTATCGGTTCAAGTGGAACAAAAAGGAGAAAGAGAATGATCATCTGTGATATGTCTTTTGTTGTTCATTTGAATTCGATGCAACTGTTGAGCTTAAGTCATTGGAGTTCCCAGTATGTCATTTTCATTGCTCTCTGAACATCAGTCAGCTCTATTTATGCACATTTATGTTATCGTATTAATGGCTGGTTGCTGGAAGATGTGTATATTATGAACCAGTAATATGCATATGTACAGAATTCTATTGTTTGTTAATTTTTGCTACTCATTTGCATCAGTTTTGTTTTGTGAGAGGAGTGTCAAGCTATCTCCGAGCTTGAGGAATTCCTGGAAGCAGTACCTTGGCATTCGCTCAACCCACATTTTTTCTGTGGATGAAAAGCTATGGTCGCTACGTGCACCAAATTTTGGCCATTTGTAGGGGACATCGAGGGCTGGTTAGGGGCAGAATTTTGGGCAAATACGTCGAAGGGATTTTGAGGGGGCGTGTTTTGGCACTTCTGAGCACGTATATAAAAATCGGCTGAAACTGAAATTTTGATTCATATAGTTGAATGCTCAGCGTCAAAAGCGGAACACAATGGTGCAAGTTGCATCTTACTCAGTTGATGGGGTGTGCAGAAATTGACTGCTGAAACTTTTTGCATCATTTTTTGCACGAAATTTTGCGAAAACCGACTTACTTTGCGCACGTTAAGTAAGAAAACGGTCTGAAACACAAAAACGCTCTATATGGCCAATTGTTGAGGGTAAAATGCGAAGCATTTTGGTACAAGTTCGGACTCGCTCAGTGTACGGTGTGTGCAAAAAATGCAGTCAAAATGTTGCAAAATTCTAGCAAAATTTCGTGTTTTTGCCAAACATTACCTACTTTGCGCACTCGAGTTGAGAAAACAGTTTAAACGACAAAAATGCGTGATATGCGGAAATTGGGCGGTAGAATGGGGAAGATTTTGGCGCAAGTCCGTACTTGCGCAGTTAACAGGGTGCACAAAATGCACCCAAATCACGGTTTTGCTCGGAAATGCTCGCTTTTTTTCACCGTGCAATGCCCTAGATTTCTGGTGTTTGTCGTTAAAGCTTTCCTGCTCGACTCCGATCACGCTGAGTGTTGTCGATGTGGCATTGACTATCAGTAATTCTGTTTATTCTTTAATGTGCATGAGTTTATGGTCGTACCTTTGCGTCTACAAGTGCAAGTATTTGTTAAATGCTGTCATTATCTTCATGTGCCAATTTACCATTTGTAATGACTGTATTAAAACTGACAAGGTTCAAGAAGTATACTCAGTTGTAGATATCGTCAAGCCATTACACGTAGACCCACCAATAAGTGAATCAAACTACCCGCTTATTTCAAAAAGCTTAAGTAGCATTCAGACTACGTTCGTAGTGTGAATGCTACTTTAGTCTTGATGCCATACTTGAACTGCAGACTGGTAATGTTGTTGTCTTTCAGTTGAGACGGAAGGTCATTTCACGTGTCTCGTTCCAGTTATTGCTGACTGTGGCTGTTCTGCTATTACTGTTATGGTGTCAAAACTGATATAGTTGCTATGTTGATTTTTGTGAGTGGAAAATGACTGATTCAAGTAGTATTATTTTTTCAAAAGTATTTTTCTCTATTTTCCATTTATCTAGCTTTAGTGTGAGATTGATCAGTCACTTTGTATGTAAAATTATTGCTATTACAGTAAAACTGTGTCATAGCGTAAACATTTTATGTTTGTGAGTTTCTAGTAAGTCTATCTGCAAAGCCATAATCCGACATATTGCTTAATTATGTCACCTGAGAGAAGATACATTGAATGTAGACTGAACTTGGCTATAATTTTCTCGTGCTGCGGTATAAAATTCTTAATAATTCATGCTGTCCATTGACGATTGTCAGACTGAAATATTTTGTCGTCAGCAGATCGTTTGTAAAACTGAAATATTAAGACAAGGGCCGCAGATATAGTAGACCTACGGTACTGGGGACGCAAGGTCGCTAATATGGCCCAATTCACATCTGACGTCGTCGCCGACGAGACTAGCCTCGACAGTTGTCACGTTGGCGTCGTCGGTGTGATAGCACGGACTTTTTACGCCGTAGATACGCTGTACTTCGAAGTTAATTCTTGGCGTTAGGCTTATGCGGCTATTCATAATTGAAACGTTGAAACCAAGCCTGCACGCATTAAACAGCACTAAAACAAAGCGAAGCGCCGCCCAGTCAATTCTAGATCTGTCGTCGGTTATACCCCGTTTAAACGATCGAGCAAATGTATTCAAAATACACGTGCTAATTGCTCGATGTTTGCTAGCATTCATCCAGCTAGCTCGACGAGCTATGGTAATTAGCATGCTAATTAGGAGGGCGGGAGGGTTGTAATTGGAAGGCCTGTATAACGTGTTCAGCTGTGGGCTAAGCCTAGGCCTACATTTGAGTTAGGGGGCAGGGTTCCATCAGGCCTGCTTGATGTTTGCTTGATCGTGTAAATGGGGTATTAGTGTTAACTTATCGGAAATGCAGATTGATGCTACCGGTAGAGCGATTGTGGTGGCAACTAATGTCATTATGTCTTGAAATGTACAAAACATTAGTTTATACACTTGTTAACGGCAACATTTAAGGACTTGCACATCGAAAACAGCAAAAATTACAAAAGGTGATATTGCCCGCATCACACTGAATGTGTGTCAATGTGCTGCTGAATAATATTACCTTTTGTAATTTTTGCTGTTTTCGATGTGCAAGTCCTTAAATGTTGCCGTTAACAAGTGTATAAACTGATGTTTTGTACATTTATATTTGCTGTTTT
>Ga0209671_1005271_pt1 | contig 13042 bp, 10 predicted proteins | sample WorMetHERISLAND2_2_FD_187401 | JGI IMG/M metagenome (GOLD analysis project Ga0209671, IMG submission 187401) | Marine gutless worms symbiont microbial communities from Max Planck institute for Marine Microbiology, Germany - Olavius geniculatus... | ecosystem: Host-associated > Annelida >... | reverse complement strand
TCATGTCATAACTCAGTGACTATGTCACACACAGTGTAGAATAGTTTTCTTTTCGCCTCGTGATGACATTAATTTCGCTCAGTTGATGCTGTCGGCGAAGGGATGCTGTCGGCACCGCTATTTGCGGTGTGAAAAGTAAAGAACAAAAAGCAGCTAAAAGAATACAGGAGAAAATAATCCGCACGAGGAGTATATTAGATTGGTCACAATCTAAAATATTTCTTGTTAATACATGGAGACACAAAAATTCACAGATATCTGCAGTATGCATGACCCAAGATCATTTCCCTGACTTTTCAAAAATAATATTTTCCCCTGACTTTCCCTGACCACACAAATTCCCCGACTTTTTCCAGTTTTCCCTAACCTGCAGGAGCCCTGAAAACAATAAATATGGGCGCTAGTGCATTGTGTAAGTTTACGCCCCCAGCTTTCACTGGTATTCACTGCACCTATCCACAAAAGGCTAGCCAGGCTGAGCTGACCTGGTTGGCTGGGGTGTCGGATTTTGGGGTTAAACCCAGGCTTTTTAAAAAAAACCCAACTTGATGGGTTTCATTCCAGATCACCAGAAAACGAACTATTAAAGTATTTTTGTGTTAGCTTAATTACTTTGTAAAACTGCTGCAGCAAAATTAGCTTGGGACCGAAAATAATTTTTTGTTACGTGCGATAGCAGAATGCTTCGCGCGTCTTAGCCATCATCTGGGCATCTGTCCGTCCGTCTGTCACACCCATCCTGGCACTGTATCAAAACGGCGACATCTAGAATCATGAAATCTTTACTGTGGGCTGCCCCAAAGACTCTATAGTTATTCGTGACAAAATTCTGTGCCCCTGGGTGCGGGGTTCTCCTCAAATGAGGACGTCAAAGAGAGGTACCCCCACCCCTAAAAAGATGTTATTTTGCCACTGTTGGCTTGTTTAGTGTGAAAACTGTTGCAGATAGATACAGATGTGTATCATAACAAGCACTAACGACAGGCTTTTTAGATTTATTAAGATCGACGACCTTGAACCCCCCCCCAAAAAAAGGGGTTTTTAGTTATTTTTGTGCAATTTTTGGCTGCAGTGCACATTTCAACACTGAACTGCGACATAATGGCTGGAGATAGACCAGGACAACCTGCGCATTAAATTTTTTTTGTATTAAATGTCGATTTTAGCAGTTTAAGTCCCGACCCCTTAGGTTCAAGGAGGCTGGCACAAACAAGCGACAAAGACGGCTACCCCCTAAAAGTGGTTATTTTACCGCAATTGGCTCATGTAGCGTGAAAATGGTTGCAGATAAAAACAGACATGTCGCTTATCATAACAAGCAATAGTGACAACCTTTTTATTGGTGTCAACGTCGATGACCTTGAATGTCCTTGAACCCCGAAAATAGGGGTTTTTAGTGATTTTTTTGCTATTTCCGTTTGCGACACACATTTTAAGAGTGAACTGCTCCAAAATGGCTGGAGATGGAATTGGACAACCTGCGTATGACATTTTTAGCATAGAACGTACATTTTTAAGAATCTACTCGATCTCTTAAATTCAAGCAGTCTTCTGTACGGAGGCCTCAAATTTGAATACTCTTTCAAAATGCATTAATATCTTATTGCTGTAGGCCTACACTGATTGCACATGAGCTTTGCTCAAATTACTTGTGAACTCACTAAAAGTTGTATGAGCAAAGTTTCTCTAAACCGGTTGGCCTACCTATTGTCCAACAAGCAGTGTTAAAGCACAAATTATTGCTTGAAAACCACACTGCACAGGTGAAAAATGACAAACGTACTCACCTTGTTCAGTATGAAATATTTACAGATGAAGAACAGAGACACCGACACGACACCAGCGAGAATGGGCGAGATGAACCACGACAATACTACCAACACAAACAAACAGATGGTTAGCAGCTTATAAATGCACTATGTCAAGTTCTTGGTCCCCATGCGGGTCTAACGAGCTGTAGACATGGTTTTTGCTCATTTGTCAAAATCAAATTCAAGGACTTTCAAAGACCATATGAAGGATATATAAGTAGAACTGAATTAAATCAAATCGACACTATTATAAGCATATATAAGCAGGTTTAGTTTACACTTGACAATTTAACACCTTCAAGCATTAATCAAAAACTGGAATTATCACAAAAATTTACCAAATGCATCAACAGTTGTCACTGAATCCATGGTCACGGCATTTTAGAAAACCAAATTCAAGCACTTTCAAGGACTTTCAGACACAGATTCAAGGACTTTCTGTTTTCAAGAACTTCCCAAGAAATTCAAACTTTCAAGGACCTGCAAGAGCCCAGTGTAGTATAGGCTGTCCGTTTGCTGGCCAAATGGTTTAAAATGTCCAAATCATCACCTTTGCGGTGCTTTAGGCCAAAGCTCGGAGCACTGATGAAAGTCATTTGAACTCAATTAAGCTAGCACATAACCCAAGTCGGCCAGATGACTAGTGACCCAAGAACGAACTCCAGTCAACAGCACCAAACGAATAACCTAGCAAGTGTCATTTCACTGTTTTTCAGCAATTAAAGAATTTATATCATTGTGTGAGACTAAGGATATGGCTGCAGTCTGAAGTAATCTGTTGATGTCATTTGCTTTAAAATCATCAAAACAATGCACAACCAGTTTGGTAAGCAATTATTTTACACATACAAAAAGCATTGCACATTGCATGTACATGATGTTTTACCGTTGGCTGAAAGAGTTGCTAGGTTTATTCAGAAAAAATCCCACCATATGCTGGACTTGCTAGGTTTTTCCAACGCTATTCTGAAGTAGATTGGCAGTGCATCCTAACACACTAGTGCTCAGATAATAGTCTAGAACCTAGAAACTACAATGTTGAATAGAACTCAACTTTCATGATCATGATATTGGCACTTGCGGGGTTTTCTCTTTGTACAGCAAATTAATTTGCCAATACGAGTAGACATCACACAACCTCCCCCCAGCCCCCCCACAAAAAAAAAGATTTGCCACAGTTCCACTAAGTGGTTAGAACCATGTTGGTGCCGAAATCGGTTAGCAGTGCGTGTGATGCGAATACCATCCAGAACGGGCACCCCTGCTGAGCTAAGCCCACTTGACTGTCACATTTATTGTTACAGAGAGTGAGCTCGTAGATTAAAAAATATTGCCGTGTCGCTGCAACGCAAATGGCTCAGAAGGCAGCGACAACAGTCAACAGTGGACCAGTCACATCTGTGAAGCTGAGATCATTAAGTACTGAACACAGGCCTAGACACTTACTGGGACATGGGTGCAATGACTGTGCAAATAATACGAGCAAGTAACAACAACCAGAGACACACACAGTCACTGTTTACTTCTAGTCTAATGTGACTCACCATACAGACCATACCTGTCTGCCAGTCAAATGTGACATTTTGAAAAAGTCAAATGTGACATTTTGAAAATAAAACTTCTCAAATAACTAGGGCTGGTAACGATTATTTTTTTTTAATAGTTGACTTTTTGAAATTTAACGATTAATTAATTGTTAATTTTAGTTAAAATTCAGTCATTGAAAATGCGTTGTTTAAACCATAATATCAATAAAGAAGTCACTGTAGAGTTACATGCACTGAAAGTGTTAATGAATTAAGAACCTTTTAGGTTTCTAATGTTAATGACACCAGTCCCGGAGACAAACAAGCATGTTCACGGTTGATGGATCCAGCGAAGAACGTCTCTTGTTGACGATGTATCCGGCAGAACCGTTAATCGTTAAAAATAAAATTAATCATTAATTTTCTTTGTTAGTTAACGATTAAATTAATCGTTAAAATCCACAGCTCTACAAATAACCATTTTCCCCGAAAGGTGCGCTTTAACTGAGCGTCAATAGCCGTTTAAGCGTTTCTTTATGATATCACCATCAGTTCGCTCCATAAGCCAGAGGTCATTTATGGAATTCCTGAACGTGAAAATGGCAAATGAATGAAAAAACAATGCAGTTTCACCGAATGCCCTGTCTGTGGTCTGACGCTATTCTGGGTCCATTATTCTTCTCTTATTCACTTATTCTCAATGTAAAAACAAAAAAATTCGACACGAATTCAGCTTAAGCCTATGCACTGCTGCTTTCTGCGGAACCCATATGCCATAATGTGGAAAATGCCGCTGTTCTTCACACGGTGAAATCAATTGCTGCTCTAAATGCCAACTGGGACTAACAGGCAGCAAGGACGCAGAGGTTAATGCCAGGTTTCTCATGCACGTCAGTTCGTCCTTGACGCGTTCTCAGCTCTTGATAGAGAGACCAGAGACCATTAACAAGGCGCCCGGCTGCTTTCAACGCAGTAGCCATCAATTCACTGGACCGATGATAAGCACTGGCGGCACGGGCACCGCACCGCACTAGTGGTGGCGTAACTACCCAATGACTACAGGACATAGATAGCATCTAAGACTGTAGGAGTCTATGAACAACCACCACTGGCAAATACAATACAATACAATACGAACTTTGCATAATTTGAAAACTGACAACAAAGCTAGAGCTGTCAGTTTAAACTAGCACATAAACTAAAAAGAACTGAAATGCTTTAAAGATAAATCAAATGAGAGATACTGAAATAAAAGTAAGTACACTTATAATGTAAACACTTTAAAAGATTCGGATCTGGCTGAAATCAGAAAAAAAATAAAAAAAGAAGAAAATAAGGAAAACTACAACTGGAAAAAAATGAAATGGAAAAAAATTAAGAAAACCATGAGCAAGTTGACATGACATCGACTGAACTAGGCGGCGCCGGCTCACAGACATCCAGCCTCCACGACGGCTCAATTTCCGAAACAGCATCACAGTTGTCATTTTTAAATTTAAGTTTTCCAGATTTATTTGGAATTAGTTGAATTATCGATATGGCAAAATCAATCACCGATACTGCCTGCGTTTTGCCCCTCCTTCCCAGTCACAGTGCTAGCCAGCGGTTACTAATGAGTAAAATGTGCACCGATCCACAGGAAATGAAAAGTTAATTTCCCCAAACACTAACATGGCAGTAAACAGAAGCCCAGCTGTCGCTGAGATAGCTGACTGTACTGGTTTTCACCGACTTCAAAGGACGTCCAAGGTCGGTGATTTTCATCTCATCTGACAAGATGTATGCCACTTTCTATTAGTAATTAATAGTAATCTTGGCCCCATCCCTCAACGTCTCAAAGTGATCAATAGTCACCTAGGACCTATCTCGAACCGTTTAGCCAGAGTACATCCGTGACGGACAGACAAACAGAGGACGACAACCATGCCAATAGCTCGACCGTCGGCAGAAAACGGCGGGTGGGCCGGGCGCAAAGCCATGCAACGCTTGCGCCTAAGATGTACAGTTACGCCACTGCAGCGTCAGCAGCAGGCAGGCGTCAGGCGCACAGGGCAATCGACCGGCAGCAGTAGGCCTAGAAGGCCGACTGAAGGCTTCAGCACGCGTGCATTGGATGCGCTGATCAGCAGTGACGATCAGACCGGCCAGTAGTGACTAGCAAACGTCCAGTAATGAGGGTCCGCACGACGCCAGGCTTCTATGCTAAAATAGAATACGCACCGCGTCACGTAATCTTCAAAAAAAACAATAGGGGCACGATTCTATTTCGGTCGGCTGACCTTAGTGTTGTCGCACAATACCGCTAAGGCCTACATTAAATCAGCAGTTGGCAAGCCATAATTTAACCTCACGTCACGACGCTGTGGCCTTGCGACGTCATTGGTGGTCTTAATCTTGAACCATGTGCATCTACATAGTTTATATATGGTGCAGAAGATGCTACGGCGGGTATGGCCAAAGCGACTAATGGCCACATCACGCCTGTGTGGCCACGTGGCCATTGCTGTGTGGGGTCACAGGAACGCCGCCAACCGGCACGCATTTATCTCAGTTTCGTCTTTACGACTGGCTGCAGTGCAGAAAAACAGGCAACAAATTAAGCAATGTAATGGTCTTAGCACGTGCCATAAAACAACGATAACACAACTGCCAGAGACAGCCCAAATCGCCGTCGACTCCGTAGAACTGATAAAAAACGAGTTTTATCACAAATGAACGTGACCTACAAACAGCATTTTTAAAAACCTACTTATTTAAATCACAATATGATGGGTTTCAAGATTCTTGTGGTTTTTAAATTACTAGAATTAAATGTGTACTGCTGGATAATGACAGCACCAAGTATAGATCCAAAAATTTGCAACTTTATAAATTCAAAGTTGTAGCTCTTCAGATATAATCTGAATGTGTTTAGTAGCCTACTGTTTACCTTCTACTAAAGCATAATAAAATATTTCATTATCAACGAAACAAGAAAATGAAACTGTACAAGAATGGAATTGCTTTTGGTGGATTTTAGACAGGTTTACCCTAAAACCCAGTGGGGGTTTTGGGGTACGTGGCAGAGTATTTGAAGCGGATCCTGCCTACAAACTTGGAGAAAACTTGTACTTTGTCGCTTGGGTTTACTGTAGTACAGCTGCTCCCTTTAAACTGGTGGAAGTCTCATTTTCTACCGCAAGTTTTAATGCCAAAATAGCTACGATCTGACCACAAGTTCACTGCTGGTATTAGACAGCTACCAACAGTCTGTTCCTCCTTCTTGTGTTGTCAACGATACTAGAGTATGAGCAAAAAAGTCACCAATTACAACAGTATTCTGTTCTAATTCCATTCCACTTCGGAAAGTGGAAAGTGAGAAAATAACACAATGAAATCAACTTCAGAAAAAGACACCTGACTGACTGACACTGGAGAAGACGCTGACGATATTTTGAGGAGAATCGCAGCGATAGTTGAACTCTACACTTCAATAATAAATATTAACAACTGCCCAGTGCCCAGCACTAGAACAGACTAACCGGGTAATGGGTACCCATACTCTAAGGTTGCTCTGCCACTGCTTCATCACTTGTGAGTACACACACCATTCACTCATGCAGTAGCAGAGTGTCTGCTGTCTAACCATCAGAGACCACATGTAAAATGACACAAGTTCACAGCTGCAAAAGCATCAAATAAAACACCCCTCCGAAAGACAGAAATCATGTACTTAGACTAAACAGAGAGGCGTATATAAATTAAAACAGGCCCCATCGGTAGGCCACATGGTTTGAAGGAATCTGTTGATAGCAAGCATATCAATCATGTATCAACGACCAGACATGTCACTTTCAGCATCCAAAACAAAACAAATAGACCCACGTCCTCAAACATACAGAATGATGACAATGCTGAACATTATACATAGCACCTACAGTAAGTGAGTAATTAAACAAAGCATAAATTTATACAAACGAAACTCAAAAACTTTACTGTTTCAGCGAGCGTTTTATCTCTGAGTAGTTTTTACTTCTTGTACATTATCCTTAGGTTTTATTTTAGTTTTTAGGCATGTTGTGCACCACTGGTCACTATTGTTAGTGGTTATTTTTTGATTGATTGACTGATTGATTGAGTGTGCAAAGTTGTAAAAAAACTTCTAATTAGAGCTGTTGAATTTTTTTAATGCGTTAATGCATTGCATTAATTTTTTAGCATGTGTTAATGCATTAATAACGCATAATTAATATTGCTTATATTGTAGGTGGACTACGTCAAAAGGGTGACGGAAATAAAACCCACTAAGTCATGCCTGTGTTGCAGGACCATGACAGTAGTGATGGAATGGCAACAAAACAATTTTTAACTACTTGACTATTAATTCAATTGTGAAATAAATGTACTTCAATAGAATATTGGAATTCCTGCTTCACAAAATTAAGTAAATTTAAGTATATGCATTAATTTTTTAAATCTGCATTAATTCTTCAATGTGTTAATGTGTTAACGTGTTAATTCAACAGCTCTACTTCTAATGCACTCCAATGCTCACAGACAGCCACAAGTAACAATGTTGATACTTTTTGGTCACTGGACTAAAGGCCGGTTTTATGGTGCTGTCTCAAAAATGCCAATCATTGCCTGCTAGGTGTGAGCCAAGCAGATAATTTTGATCCAGACCACAGACTACTGCTTATCAAATATTAATGATCCAACTCAATTCATGGCCAAGGCTACCAGAGCACATCAGTAATCAAGCACTTCGAGATCTGCCAACACTGCAAGCTGAAAAATACTAAGAAAAACCTGTGACACCAGGCAAAGCTAGAAATAAAAAAAAATATCGAGTTGAGTGTGTACTGTGTAGGGTTACACAGTATAGGTCATTTCAAGTGTGGCCTTTCCAGGCAAAATGCATGTACATTCATACACATAATAATGAAACAGTTGACCTAAAGTTACAGAAAACAAAGAGCACATGAAAAACATGGCATACCGATTCACAGGTATTCCGGTCATCTACACAACACTGTTTTTTTGTGCTTTTGTCTACATTTTCTGCCATACAGCACACATCAACCATGTGCCATTTACTCTGGATGTGTTCTGTAACCTGTGTTGTAGTAATGCATACACTCGCCCACAGTGGCTTCTATCCCCCAAATCCGCAATCGAAATCAGACTAAAGTTCCCCCCACTTTTGAGCTTAAAATCCCCCTTTCACGCAATTTCCAATCTCCAGCAAGGAAGGTTTGTTAAGGGTGTATGTAGATCTGATTCAGATCTGCAGCCTTAACAAAACTTCCCCCGATTTTTCACTGGATACAAGTTGCACCCACCACGTAGAGCGACAGAAGCCATTGCTTGCCCAAGGCTCAGCACAGTGCAAAATGACACAAAATGCACAACAACATAATAAGTCTGACCAGTATTGCCATCCATAACACAATCAAAGCAGCAAGCATGCACAATTAGAAATGCTAATGACACCGAGACAAAAAGTGACAGTAAATCCGAACGAGGAACAGTTTAAACACTCACTGATCATTCCAAGCTTGTACCAGTGGATGCCGCGAGCTCCATGTGCCACCAGCGCAAAGCCGACAGTGGAGCCGACGATGCTGTGAGTTGCAGAGACAGGCAACCTCAGCAATGTAGCCGCAATCAGCCATACGCACGAACCTTACAACATATGCTAGCACTAATGTACACCATGTAATTTTCAAAGAACAGATGCATCTATTATCATTAATTGTTGCAACAGAATCCAATAAATATATCAGTTCTTCGAAAGACCCAGATTTCATTGCTAATGCAGTCTGTAAAAAGCTAGTACTGCTCTTCAATAACAGTTCAGTTTTGACTAGCATAACATTTTTTTACGCAGCCAGCTACTGGTATAAAAGTAAATAAATAAGTAAATAGGTAAACAAATTATTTAGTGCACAATAACATTGCCAAATGTATATTTTTCCAATCAGCAACCATGTCAAAGCCATCGCTCCATCAGATGCATACCTGAATTTTTTCTTTAAATATTTAAGTTATTTATTTACTTTAATGTAAATCAGAATTGATCGTTATTTTGTACGTATATTTCTCAAATTATAAGATGACGACACACGAACCAGATAATGCAGCAACGTTTCCAACCATCAACAGCGAGGATTCATTCTGATATGGAGTAATGTCGATGATTCCTTTTCGTATCGTATCAGACACCTTAGCACCTGCCACGCATCAACAAGCCTTACAAATACAATCAATGCATGCATCAGAGGAAGCGATTGCAAGAGATGCTACCATAGCAGAAAATACAAAAACCGGACCTAAAAAATAAGTTTCATTTTGACAAAATTACAGAAGTCGCTGACATTATAATGCTGAGAACCAGCAAATAACTGCAAAGTATTGCTATTTCAAGCACTACAAATACTGTAAACAAATATTGTTTTTGAAACCATAATTCTACATCACTTCCGTAGTGTAATTAATTCTTATTCGTCCAAACCGAAGGCATCAAACAAATCAAAAGGCATTATGATATGCATGCTCAACAAAAACATTTACTGGCAGTTATTTACAAGCAGCTTATTTTAGACTTTCGCCGAAATGGCTGGAGATGGACCTGGACGACCTACATATGACATTTTTTTAGCATAGAACGTACATTTTCAAAATCTAAGTTTCGATCTCTTAAATTCAAAGAGTCTTCTGCATGGAGGCCTCAAATTTAACTACACTTTCAAGATGCATTAATATCTTATTGCTGTAGGCCTACACTGATTGCCAAAGTGGCAGGACCGCTGCTATCACGCGTCAAGCAAGCTTTGCTCAAATTACTTGTTTTTCCAACTTTCAGCTGCGGCGCACATTTAAAGAGTGAACTGCGCCTAAATGGCTGGAGTTATACCTGGACAACTGCGTATGAAATTTTTAGCTCACAGAACGTACATTTTTAACCTCCTAAATTCAAGGAGCAGAAGCCTCAAATATGTGTTAACTCCTTCAAGATGCACTATTATTTTATTGCATGCTGTAGACAATTGCCCCGGTGGCAAGATTGTTGCTATCACGCGTCACGTGAGCTTTGCTCAAATTACTTGTTACGCTCACAGAAAGAGAGAAAAACACACAGGATGACAGCTAAAAAAAATCCAAATGGCTTCTCATAATGGAAACAGGTACTGACCAAGTAAAACTGCTCCAAGGATTTCAAATATGCAAGCAAGAACGAATGCCTGACGAAGCGTAAGCACTTTAGCACCAACAGAAGTTCCAAACGAGTTTGCGACATCGTTCGCTCCAATTCCGAATGCAAGAATAAATGCAATAATGAAGCCGACAACCAACATCCATATCTGGTCCTGCTGAAAGCTGAGTTCACCAAACATATCTGAAAGATTGACTATTGACTATACAGCTTAAATATACCCTGAATCAGAAAATGTCCTACTGATCGCTACTCGATCTCAGCACTACTCAAAACTTGATCTTTGTGCCTCTCGTCACTGAAGTCGATGCTTTCTTAATATTATAACGTATCCCCGAACAGTTCATGCATAACATTTTAAATACTTTCAGTATCGGCACACAGAAACCAGCACTCAGGAGTCATACTTCAGACTCAAACATGGCTGTAAGAATTCACTGGCACCATTCAACCTGTAACAACACACCACACAATAAAATATTATATAACATATTAATATTAAATATTTTATTTTAACTTTCCGCTAAATTTACAATAATTAAAAACTGAGCAGTGTTTAAGGCTGTCACAAATTATTTGTCTACATATATTTTTCTGCAGATTTTCAAGCAAAAAATATTTACATGTTTTGGACATGATTACACGTGCGTCACGCATGCCTAACACCTAGTGAAAAGTGAAAACAACTATGAGTAGTGAGCACTCGAGTGACAACAACGGAATCAACAATGTCTACTGTAAGAATCAATGATTATATTTACGGTGCGCAAGAATTCCTACTCCCTAAAATGTCCCAATCGGTAATCGCCATACCTGTTACATAAGGCCCAATATAGGCCTACACAGACAGTAAACACGCTAACCGTTGATTCACATCGTTCTGTCAAGGGTCCGAACAATATAATTCGCACCCACGCTGTTTCCAAGCAGCGTCAGTACTGAGAAGCCACGCCGGAATAAGCTAAGTTAGTCTGCTATAAACAACAGCGGCGAGACGAAACAAGCTTGCAGCTATAGGCGGGCCACACGCGCGCCGTCCCCGGCCGCCATCTCTAAAAATAATAACGCACCGAGCCAGATCGATTTAGGCGGGAGAGCGGTGCGCCGACGTCGCTTTGCGCTGTCGCCGAACGGTAGCCAGCTGGAAATCGATGTCGTTAGCAGTTTAGCAAATTGTAAACTCCCAATTAACGCTACATTACTGACCACATTTCCTCTACTCGGTCCTACTACACGTGCTGCGTCATTAATTAGTAGGCCTACCTCTATCACAGCTAAACTCGGCCCAGTGCGCTCGCCGCCAGCCAGCGGCCAGCCCGCAATAAAGTCAACAACAACAAACGTCTGCGCTGGAGATGGGCCAATATCAACTTTTTGAATTCGATCCATATCGATTCCTCAAAGTCGAATATCGAATTCCACTTTACTGTTGCGTCGCCACCGGTAGGTCCATAGATATATACATCATACATTATATTATACATTGGGTAGGGCCAACTGCCAGTACTTCCCCGTGTCTCCAAACCACCTAGGTCGAGTGAATTTAACGAGTTCTGAAAATACAGATTCGGGTCAACCAGGTGGTAAAATCAATAGGCCTAATTGTGTCAAACGATGTCATACGTATGGCCTATATATGTTCGTAAAATGTTAACGTAAATTTGTGACCTAATTTGCATCAGCGTCAGGGCTAAAAACCTATAGGGTTTTTAGAAAATTTATAGGTTATAAATTTTTAAGGTTTAAATTTTTTTTAGCAGTTATGTTTAGGTTTTTAAAGGTTTTTTTGTTCAATGAACGTGTTATACTCCCTTTCATGAGTGGACGACATAATGACGTGACTGATAACATAACTCAAATATGATGATTAAAGTATGAATTAATGATATGTAATTAATTTCACAACAAACTAAAAACCTTTAAAAACCTAAAACTGGAGTTTTTAGGTTTTTTAAATTAAAAAAAAAACGTTAAAAACCTAGGTTTTTCGGACCAATTGTCGAACCCTGATCAGCGTATTCCTCACCGATCCATTAGCCTACTCTTCCATACCCAAACTCCAATCCTTGTCCAGTAGTCCAGTACGCATGCATGCGTCGCTCATTGCGTTGCAGAATGTACTTCAATGATCAATCCAAATATTTTTAGGGAAAGGAGGGAGCAACGCATAGGTCACTGAAGCCCGAATTAAGAGCGTAAAATCGACACAGAAGTGAAGCGTGGCTGGCTGGGGCAGGTAGATCGAGCCTGTTCGTCTGAAAATGTAGTAAATTATAGCATCTTATTGCTACTCCCAAGTCCCAACTTTCGTAACCCACGATGCTGGCTGCATGGTTTGTCTCAACCGTCACACTTGGTGACCATTATTACTTTGTGATTCATCATCATCATCGACAACCGTGGGCTCAATGCCCGTTGGTGTCTGACGCCATTGTTACTATCGCTGCCCACCGCTGCCTATCTAGGGCAGCGTGGCTTAACTCCTGCAGTTAAGCCACGCTGCCCTAGAT
>Ga0209671_1005270_pt1 | contig 13043 bp, 6 predicted proteins | sample WorMetHERISLAND2_2_FD_187401 | JGI IMG/M metagenome (GOLD analysis project Ga0209671, IMG submission 187401) | Marine gutless worms symbiont microbial communities from Max Planck institute for Marine Microbiology, Germany - Olavius geniculatus... | ecosystem: Host-associated > Annelida >... | reverse complement strand
AGGACTTGCACATAGAAAACAGCAAAAATTACAAAAGGTGATATTGCCCGCATCACACTGACTGTGTGTCAATGTGCTGCTGAATAATATCACCTTTTATAAAAAAAAGTAGGCTATATATAAATCTATAAAATGTTTGCCTATATTTCACCTATTTGCCGAGAAGCCCCCCTTAGCCAGATTTACATAAAGTTTTGCATGAGAAGTCAACTAGCCGACGTAAGTAACCGTGTCAAATTTCATATCGATCAGATCAGGGGTTTTGATTCTGTGGGGGTCTAATTTTTGGCTTTCCGCATAGGAAACAGAAGTCGCCGTTAACACATGGCTTGAACTACTGTTCAGCCTGTGATCGCTCTAGCGCAAGCTATTCCGCTTGTTGTGAACCTGTTTCTCCTTAGCGCGTGATCTTTCGTCTGTCACGTTCGTGCACACTGGTCAACAGGACCGGATTTAGGAGGGGCACGGGGGACCCCGGGCCCCAGGCCTCCCACCAACAGGGGGTCTCCCACCAAACCCCTCAATTTTTAAAACCCTGTAATTCGATAGCCAATCCCTTTCTGAAATCCCAAATACGCCACTGGACCCAGGCCTCCCACCAGGGGCCCCAGGCCTCCCACCAGCTAAATCCGGCCCTGCTGGTCAACGCGTTCGATACTTTGATGCTATTTGTGACTTGTCAAGTACGTTTGCGAGGTCTACTGCGTTAGATGGTGGTCCCGGAACCCCCAAGAGAGAAATTTTGGGGTCGAACCCAGGGCCAAAACCTGCAATTGCTCATTTATGATTTACTAGGTGGCAGCACCGACCACCGATTCAGTATTTTATCGAATCAGGCCTACTTCAATCTTTGTTTAATTTGACACAATTTCTTACATGTATCGTGTATACTAGGTAGCCTATACAGTAAGCCTGCAGCCCGAGTGTGAAATGGGGCGTACAGAGCGAAGTAACTGAACTGAGCTGAACTGATATGGTTTAGTTTTTGACAAACTGACCGGCAAGCATGCAGTAATGCATTACAGTACGCACGGTCTAACAACGACGTTGGTGATACGTGACTATAGTAACGTATGCGTCAGCCAATGACCAATGGGCTCACCCTGCTCGTCCATTACTCAGTTCGTAAAAAAACAAAACCGTGTCAAATGTAAAAAGGTAAAAGGAAAAGATCGTCAATTTGTATAGCGCATAGTCGCGAGCATGCGCGCGCCTCTAATGCGCTTTCGTCACTAACCAGAGCCGCCTGCCGCACGGCCACCGTGTGCAGTCTGCAGACACAAGCTGGCGCAGCGGCCGGCTAGGCAACCCCAGTCAGCTGTACCAAGGTCCCCACCTTCCGTAACCCATATAAATGAGTTACTACTCATTTTACTGTCCCACGGAAGGTAGAAGGCTGAGTCGACCTAACTGGCAGGCTTCGCACCGAGACGGTTTACCTGCCCGCAGGCAGTCACCCATCGCAGTATTAACCGGCCTCGGCGTACAGTAACTTCGTTTCAGCCGAAACGCGTTACCAACTACGCCACGCCACCAACATCAGTTCAGTTTAGTTACTTCGCTCGGTACGCGTCGCTTTTAAGTCAAGTATAGACTGATCGGCGTGATAACGAAACCTTGTAGCAGAGCTGTGTGCAGCAGTAGCAGTTGCCGACGGTTATCAGCAGCGCAAGCGGTATGACGACCAGTGCGCCGTAGTTCGCCAGGAACAGCTCGTTCTCGGTCGGCTAACACACGACAGCTCAGTCTGACTCACGTCGTATAGACAGCAAACTGTAAAGACGTCTACAAAGCTAAAGAAATAAATTGAACTGAGCTATACTACAAAGTTGCAAGTTCAGCAAAATTCATTTCATTAGCCTACTAAATGTTGGTCAACTCTAACGCCGGCCAATCACTCGGAGCAGCACTTGCGTAAGAATATTGTAAGTGCAAAGTAAGGAAAAAGAAACATCGCCTGGCAAACGCCTTGATCAGCTCTTGGTAGGCCTATTTCACCTGCAAAAAGCTGGTGTCCAGAAGCGGTATACAAGTACCCGAAGGAAGGGGGACTCCGTAACAGGGGAGATTATTTGATGTGATGTCGGCATGGCCACTGATATTTAAGTCAACCGTATCATAGGCCCTGTAACTTACGACGTAGGGGCCTAACTAAAATAATATGTCAGCCCACTGCTGACAAATATTGCGGCCGTCCGCCTGACCAGAAAAAAGCGCATCGGCTGTTCTTCCCCCAAGGAACGTTTACACCAATTTTTAGATTGCCTACGATTCTCTGTTCCGAGTCCTACAGAAACCCGTACGGGAGGGACGAGCGGACAGACGGACGGGCAAGACACGTAGTGCGGCCTACTTTGTTGTCATTTTTGTCGTCCTTGTCTTCAGCGTCACGCCGCTGCCTGCCATGCTGCTGCTCTGAGCCATCTCTGATCACGTGACGGCTGCTGCCTACATCCGGTGAGGGCGGAACAGGAAGTAGGGCAGCGCGACGATGACGGCCGTGACGCACGAAGAACCCGCGCGTGTCAATGAACTCCTGGATCCGCTCATCTGCACATTACAGCCCCATGCCGTAGACGATAGCCGAATTCTTCGCCAAATTCTTGTGCGCCGAAAATTGGCAGAAAGAGTAGGCTATACGGATATTCAGTTTTTTTGCTTTGAAAAAATTACGCCCGTGGCAAGCCCCCCCCAAACGTTGTGCCCAAATTATCATTGTCTGCATCGCGGCGCGTCAGAAGTAAAGTTTGGGTGATGTTTTTCATCTGGCCCAAAAGTTATCGGCACTCATCATACGACCACGACCCCACTTGAGTTCCCTACAGTGGCTGACCCAGCCGGGCAATCGGACCAGTTTCCTACATGAGATACACGAACTGGGATCAAAAAGAACCCAATTCGAGTGGAGACAAAGCGTGCATGTGGATCTCAAGTGCTCAGTCTTGGAATGATTTTGTATGTAGCCACAAGCTGTGTTCATTCTGTGAAATAGATTTCACATGAGCCCACAATCACCGCGTTCTTTATGTGGCTCAATAACATGTAAAATGTAGCACAAATAACAACATAAACTAATCGTTATAAGTTTAGTAATTTTGTTTTAATTTGCATTGTATTTGTCTGCATTTCAAACAAGAAGCCCAGCTGTCGCTAGGATAGCCGACTGTACTGGTTGTCAGTGACTTTCAAGATGAAGAGCCTAAGAAATATGCACACTAGCAAGAGAATCTGGGGGAGCGCTGTAAGCTCCTCCAGTGGGGTCCGGGGTGAAAACCCGGCCACAAACGCTTTTTGATCATGAGAAAGAAAGTCTCGAAAACATAAATTTTAGTGCATGTTTCTAATATTGCATGTACAGTGTGTTCCTACAAAGAACCCCTACCTCATCGATCGTAACCTGATTGCAGATTTTGTGCTTCTTCGTGTGTTTTATTCTGTAGATTTTACCACTCCTGGACATTGCTTCTTTGCGTCGTATGTTTTTGCCTGTCTTTTATTTTCTCTTTTTGTGTGCACTGTAGTGTTGTTTGCTACCTTCTGGGTGAATAAAAATGTATATATATAATTTTTGGTACGAATATTCCAGACGCAGCTGACCACCAAACGACCACTTTAGTTTCTATCGCACGGACGTCTGTTTCTGCACTACCAAGAAAAATCTAAACATGCGAAATATTACATTTTTATAGGCCTACAACGCAGCATGATTATTTCATTAAAAAATGCACAATGCACATTTAGTCCAAAATTTTAGCACTTTGGCTACCAGTTTATTCAATTGCCTTGTGCAACTGTTGACGGTAAATATTCAACAGTTCGGCCATTTGCGCTTCCCCCATTCATTGATAGCAGTGTCGGCAATGTTTTATCCCAGACATCAAACCAGGGCCGTCTTTTGCGCGGGGCCCTTGGCACTGACTGACCCGCGAGGCCCATAATACCACACCCTAATACTGGTCACTGTGTAATAGGCCTAAGTGTCTGTATAGTCTTCTCTGTTTTTGTACTTACAATTATTTCGCGAGCAAAGCGAGCTAAAAAAAATTAGACCCTAGACTTCAACTTTTTATCTCCCCCAACGTTTTTTACTCCTCGCGCGGCACGCTCCTAACGTAGCGAAGAGGAGTATATGAGATCAGTATTGAAGACCGACCGACGACAGGACCGACCTCCGTTACTGAAAGAGTCTTGGTGGAAGAACTTCGGCCATATCTTTTTAACGGTGCCAGATAGACGGGGAGACACTTCCAATAACGACCTCGATGCCAGACACTATTAGTATAATATTAGACCAAACGCAAATAGACGCCGGGTCTATAATACAAGCTGAAAGGATCGCGAACGAAAATGCACTTAGAATAACACAGGAGAAAATAATGCGCGCGAGATGTACATTAGATTGGTCACAATCTGATAATATTTCTTGTTTCTATATGTTCTGACTGAGTTCAACCTGTGACAATAATAATTTATTTCCTAAAGCTATGAAAATTAGATATATTGACCATCGATCCATCGTCCGTTGCGGCGATCACCGCCCTAGCGCGGGCCCCTTTGGGCGCGGGGCCCTTGGCACAGTGCCAAGGTGCCACCCCCCTAAAGACGGGCCTGCATCAAACAGTCGCTTCTTAAGCTCATCGACTTTCCTAAACAGCATCTGATAAACTCATTAATGCGCGACACCCCAAACATTGCCGAACGGACTGAGGTCAGGCTGTGGAGAGCCACGTGTCTGGAAAGACATTACTCGCAAGAGGATCTCTGCATTACTGGAAAAGAAGAAGAAAAGATAACACTTATTGATTTTTTTTTACATAAATTGAGCAAAAAACAGACGTTCAGCAAAGCGGGAACTTTAAGAGCCATTTGATAGCTAGTTGTGTCATGAATATCCATTCCCAAAAAAAATTAAAATCTGATAATACTTTTCCAAGTTACAAAATCGATAATGTCAGGGATGTTTTTGACGTTTTTTTTTACTTCGATGCCTATTTCGTGTGTTATGTTTCACCCAGGTAGTGTAGAAGCACGTATTGGGTGAGGTGCAAAACTGAATGGTGGTTTGATAGCTAGTCGTGTCAGGAATATTTGTAGGCCTACCAAAAACTATTAAAATCGGTTGATCCGTCTTCAAGTAACGAGCAATATTACTGTAACATCTAAGTGTTAAGTTCTACGACAAATCTCAGAGGCCCCTACCGTCTGTGGCCTGCGAGTCGGAATGATGAAGTCTTATGTTAACTGATCGTGCGTCTGCCGCTACAACACGTTTCATCACATAAACATCCTACATGCATAAGTTATTAAGTGCAATAATACTTTAAAGCTATAGTAGGGCCCTAGCTATATCCTATATAGACCTATACACTTTCTGTATAGACCTGGCGTGGCCAGATCTGCAGCCAAGTCACTACCTAGTCTGTGGAAGGACCGCTCATATTGAACTTACAGCTAAAAAGCAGGCTTGTGCAAACATTGGTTTGGACCGTGGCAATGTACGGACCGTGTGAATCCTGGACAATTAAAGCAACAGACAGCAGAAGATTAAAAGCATTTGAGATGGACATGTATCAAAGGATGATACGAATTAGCTGGACGGAGCATAGAACCAACAACTCAATACTGGAAGAGCTGTAGCCGACACGTCGCTTCTTGGCAGAGGTCAAGAGAAGTAAGTTGCAATACTTTGGCCATGCAGAAAGAGCGGACAATTCATGTACGCATGTACTGCATGGCACCATCGCTGGGAATAGACGCCGAGGAAGACCAAGAAGACGCTGGACGGATGATATAAAGCAGTGGACTGGTGCATCAGTGGCAGAGTGTGTTCAGAGTGCACGTGACCGAAACAGATCTAGTGCCTTGGTGTCTGTGTCGGCGACATCCGATCCTCAATCATGAGGAAGGACCAAGGCAAGGCAAGGCAAGTTACTATCAGCAACCAAGCGTCAACTAGCAACGCCATGTCTTGAGTATCATAAATAGGTACGAGTAACAATATCATACTGCAAATCACAAGCCTGCGATAAAACAATCTGACGCGAGCTATAGTAGACTGACAGTCGTCTCTTTGTGGCAGAATGGCGCTCTAATGAGCTAGCTTTTTATACAGGCCTATAGTCTAGTACGTCTAGTCGATCTACAGTCAGACACGAAGCCAATTTATTGACGGATTAAAACTGGAACAAAAAGCCCAGCTGTCGGTAGGATAGCCGACCGTACTAGTTGTCAGTGACCTTGAAGGTCATCCGAGGTCGATGATTTCCATCTTATGTGAAAGGGCGTATGCCACTTCCTATTAGTGATTAATTAGTGATTAATTGGCCCTATCTCTCACCGTTTCCGAGATATGGCCACTTATAGCTTGAAACTTTCCACTGTAAATTGCGGCCAAACCGCTATAGACGGAGACATGGTTACTACTGACAGCCTATAAGTCGCCAGCGCCCTATCCGATGGTACCATCGCCGAGCCCCTCCCTGCGACTTACCGTTTAGCCACAATACATCCGTGACAGACCGTCGAACGGACGGACGGGCGGAGAGACGACGACAACCATGCCAATAGCAAGACCGTTACTTAAGTACGGTCGGCTAAAAAGTCTACGTATTCCTGATAACTGTAAGTCGCAGATCTGCAGACGCAATTCTGAACAGAGAAGAAACCGCAAGCTATTCTCACAGCGCATAATAAAAAAGCAGCAGAAGCAGAAATAACTCAGCAGAACAGCATTAGTTGTCATCATCGCATTCAGCTCCATTATTATTGTTTATAGGCCTACACAATATCACATAACTAGCTCTATCTACAACGATGACGTCACGCGGAGAGAGAGAGGGGGAGGCTGATATATCTGTGACGTCATTCATACACTTGAGCAGCTGGGCCACCCACTCAGCATCGCCAATAAGTAAAGGCGCGTGCACAGCGAACGAACCAACTCAACTGAAATTAGCCTAACTGAAACAACAGAACAATACAGGGTGGTCCATAAAAACGTGGCACTTTGCTTTTGTCCATATCTTTGCCAGTTATTGGCTGATTTTCAAAATGCTTTCACTGGCACACTCTGCGGACAATTTTCAATGATACGGTTATTATACACCATAATACCACCACACCATAAATGCGTCTCCACACTATCATGTGAAATATAAATGGAATATGAATGTATAATGCTAATAACAAACATTTTGGTAAATGAACAAGAAACACTTCAAACATTGTGGCTAATGGTCTGTATGACACTAAGCTCTGTGTGGGGGCAAATTTGCGATTTTTGGCCAATAAGTCACTGTATCTCAGTAATGGTGCGAGATAGGGCATAGGTTACTATTAATCACTAATAGGAAGTCGTACACTGGCTCTCGATTTGCGCTGAATTCAATGACCTTGAACGCCAAAATAAAGGATTTTATGGATTTTGTTGGCGATTTCGGGCCGCGACACAAGTTTATATCATTCAAAAGGTGGCGCCACGACGGAACTATCGTTATGCGATCCGTTGATCCAGATAGAGAATTTGGTATTTGTATATTAACTTAGCGTGAACATTCAGCTAAACTACTAAACCGGAACTGCTATAGGCTTTCGCGCGTCTCGTGAGCATTAGCTCAAATTTCTTGTTATGAACCACGGTGTAATTTAAGTTCCGTTTATTAGGTCTAACTTCATTTCATTACAGCTCATTGCATTTCTATCACTTTCAGCACACCTTTACCGTTCACTATAGTCCTGCAGTTCATTACGAAATCCGGCTGCAAACCCTGTCCCAATCATTCCCAAACTCGCGTACAAAGCAACTGAACTGAACCGAGAGTGCGAGTTTAGTTGTGTTGCACTTGAGTTCTTATCATTTCAGTTCATTCCGCAAAGAGTACAAGGCTCTATAACACTAACACTCACCTATGCCACGCCTACACTGATTACATTATAATCCAGCTATTGGCTACACATGCAATGAAGTCGTTTCATTCATTTAACTCACATTTACAGTGGCAATGTTTGGCAACATTCGCCTTGTCAGTCGAGTCGTGGAACCAGCCTATAGTGGACCATAACTGCTTTAAACTAGAGACATCAGATTTGTACTACTGAACTGACTACACGATCTGCACCATTGTCACTTATTCCAATTTCGCTTTAGCCACGAAAGATAACAACTGTAGTTTCCACTGTCCTTCTGACTGACTGCACTAAATGTCCGACATTAATCATCTAAAGAAAGCTAATTTGTGGAGATAATTCGATAGAAATGTTGTAACCAGTAACAGCCACAAAATAAGCATTGATTAACTAACTGTAGCCATCACTGCAGAGTAAGCTGATCTAGACTTCCTAAAACACACAAGTAAACAATTGGTACACACCATTATATAAACAAAACGCAACATGCATAACTTAAAAGCACATCTAGCACATTATTCACGACATAGGTTTATATGAGAAAAGCATGAAAGACAATATCAAAGCAGCTAGTATACATATTACACAATTCAGTTTTGCTAAACAGCAACTGTGACATAATAAACTAGACTGTAAAGCTGTGTGCATGGCTAAATCTGTCCGCGTTGGCCACCATGGCACTGTGACATTTATAGCAATGACGTCAGCGCCTAACTAGCCCAGCTTAGCACCAGCTATAAGCAACACGGTCCTATCTTGCAGTGGTAAAGTATTAGAAAATCTGGTCCTGTGAGCTTGATCTTTGACCTTTGACCTTGAAATTCAACAGGGTTCTTGCTATTGTCAAGCTACACGTATGTGCAAGATTTCATCAAGCTAAGTGAAGCGGTTTATGAATTATCATGTTAACAGTTGCGTGCGCGATCTCGGCATTTTCATTGACGCTGACCTGACGATGCGTACCCAAGTCAGTCAGACATGTTCGAAGTGTTTTGCTGCCCTTCGACAACTACGAAGCATACGACGATCTGTGTCAAACGACGTGATGCAGTCGCTTATCGTGGCGCTGGTGTTTTCCAGGCTTGACTACGGCTCCGCAACTCTTGCTGGCCTTCCGAAGCAACTAATGGACAGGCTTCAGTCTGTGCAGAACGCCGCTGCACGGCTGATCTTCAATGCTTGTCGTCAGGACCACATTCAGCCGTTACTGCGCAGATTGCACTGGCTATGGATGCCAGAACGCGTTTCGTTCCGGCTGGCAGTGCTAGTGTATCGCTGCCTCAACGGCTATGCACCTGGCTACCTGGCTTCAGATCTTCAGCGCGTGTCACACATCAACGCACGTCGACGACTGCGCTCTTCGAATACATCAGCGCTGGTCGCTCCACGCACGGTGAGTTCTACCATTGGCGACCGCACCTTTCCAGCGACTGTTGCATCGGTCTGGAACAGTTTGCCGGAGTCGGTCCGCTCATCGCCGTAGCTGCAAGTTTTCCGCAGCAGACTGAAAACCGAACTTTCTGCCCGGTCTTACAGACATGACTAAGAACGTCTCACTGCGCTGACTACTATTACGTGACTTCACTGTTTAAGCTTATTGTTAGTGTATTGTTAGCTTATTGTCCTTGTAGTCTTAGGACTTAACGCCACGCTAAAGTTGATTCGTCCTTCATCATCATCATCATCATCATCAAAAACAGACAGTGCTGAAAACAATACTGTCGACGCTACGACGAACAGTAATCATGCAGTAATGAGTATACGTTTACAAGTCTGCTGTACAACAGTCAACACTACAACACAGAAGCGTCGGAGCAGAGAGGCACAACTGCCCCCTCCCCAATATCAACTGGTCGGAAGATTTTTATGTCAGTAAAACTTTGACCAAAAATACAAAATTTGGGGCTGAAAATTTCCCATTTCGTGGACAATCTAAGGCAAAATTAATGCACCCAGCCATAACCCCAGCCGGACAAACAAGTACCCAATTTACCTAACCCAGAGGGATGGAAGGCTGAGTTGACAGGTAAATCATTTTGGTATATTACTAATGCCAAAATGGTTTGCCTGTCCACAGAGACAGTCATCCATGCAAGTACAGTCTAACCACTTGACAAGGACACAACTGACAAAATTCAAAGTTTAGGCATCCACATCCTCGAATGGAAATTTGCAAAACTGCAACTTCCTGTCTCCTCCCGAACATTTACCTACAATACCGCTGACTAATGGTAAACAAATAGCATACAAATCAAACCAGAAGCTGGTCTAGTGGTCAACCCCTCACGTCTTAATTTTTTTCATAGCTCAAAGTCACCTGACACAAAAAAATCTAGGCCAAATATCCAATAACCCGGCCCATCAAATTTAGACATAATGCCCTCATTAGCTACTCGGCTAGCCCACAGTAGCTGAGTAGCCCCTTGTCAACCTCAATGAAATTGTAAATATGGTGAGAAGAGAGACCTTGAAAATGGAAGAATTCCTAAATCTAAAAATCTTGTGACCTCAACTTTGGATCTGTCACATGGCACACTGTCACGTAGCACTCATCATCAACCTCTACCAAGAAACCAAATATTGCTGAAAACTAGAAAAAAACCTCTATATACAAACGAACGAACATTGAGACCGACTCCCTCTAGTCAGCAGCATCAATCCAAGTTTAGTTTTTTGAAAGTGGCGAGAGGTCAAAACTTTACCTAGAGAAGGCAAACTGACATGGACTCACCCTCATATTGCCCCCCAGTATTTTTATTGGGAGAAGGGCAATCACCCCTTCGCCCCTAGCCGCAGATTGACGTCACTGCTTTGAGTAGATCCGAGAAGCTAAACGTCAACCTGTTCAGAAAATAGGAGCCTATTTATAGTATAATCAGTATTAAAGAGACACCTACAGAAGAAATGAGAGCAAATTGCAATACAAGACTCAAATGCTCAGATAAGTTGTTGAATGTTATGTTCATTTGGTCCACTAATATTCATATTAACTACACCAGAAAATTCACACACATAGCAGTGCAGTAAAAAACAATCGTGACTGAACAAAATGCTCTGTTTACATGTGTTCAGCTGCTGGCAGTCACTGGCAAAGTGCCATAATTTGACTCAACAACATAATGTGGATAGACACTTGTGATTTTGTTCATTAGAAATAAAAATAAGTGAACAAAAGCCAGAAGTAGCACTGGCTGAAAATTTTGTTTGTTTGTTGAATGACAAAAATATAATGTCTACGATACAACATCAGTTAGAACAACTCACTAACAATTGCACTAACAACGATCTGCAGATGGCTGGCAAAAAATTCCATCAGAAAGCAATGTCTGAGTGTTACCTAAGTAGCAATAAACCGCGAGATTTCTTTTTGAGTTACGGCTCAAAACAAACAACGTACATAGCATCCATGACAAACAGCATTCAGTCAATTTATCATTCAGTGCAGTCAGCGAAAAATCTCTGCCTCATATGGAACGGAATCGCCAGCATATGGTGCAAGGGTCACAAAAATAACAAAAATAATTTAAGGGGGACTCATATAATGATTAAGTTCGTGCAATAAGCAGCAACAGTACTGTGAAGTTAAATACATAGAATGGCAAAACACTGTACACACACCTGCGTGTAGCAAAACGCCGTAACTACAAGCTACAGAGTTCTTCAGAATGCCACTTCAATATGTATGTTTCACTACAACATAGAATATAGCAAACAGATGTGTATATGTTATTTATTAAGTCAGTTTGCAAGCTTAAAATCCCCCATCCAACAAAGCATTGCGCAGAAAGCTGTTTCAGCTTTCTTGAAATGTTGTCGACAACACATAGGATGTTTTGCTATTGTACCCTCAATATATTCAACTGATCAGTCATTTCCGTTAGCATCACCAGCATTTCCTGAACAGGGAAAAATTAACAGAAACCTAAAATAATTTATGGGGGTTGTAAAAAAATTAAAAAGTTCAAGAAATAAGCTGCGACACAGAATATGCCACATCAAGAGTAAAATAGCGAAACATTCCATCTTTCGTCAACAGCATTGTTGCATCAAAAAAACTGAAAACAACTTTCTAAGCAAAAATAAAGATCACTATCACCCCGATTTGTCACATACTTCATTATGCAATACAATAGATATTTAAGAGCATTTTTAAGAACTTCTTAGTTTGTAGTTAAAAAGGTAGTATACGATGTTCTGCCATTCTGCGCAGCCATCAGTATGCTGTTTTTATTGGATAGGCAACCAGAAGAAGTCAGATGTGACAAGTGGCACCGGAAGAAGAAGTAGACGCTGTGTGTCTACGAGCACGTCTGCTTTCAGCATCAGCAGCATAATTGGAGTGAAAGATAGTCAAACCCTGATTGCATGTGGTACGCCAGGTATCGCGGTCAAAGGCAAGGACTTCTAGTTGCTCGGGCGGTATGCCGCACTTCTTAAGTGTGTCTTTGATGTGGATAGAGAAGCGCTTTTTCTGACCTCCGCACCACACATAGCCTGCCTGCCTGGGATGCCAACGTTCATTTCCTAACCCGAGGTAAAGACAGTTGAGTTGTGCTGCTGTGACTAAGATGGAGTCAACCTCAGCTAAGCAGTCCCGTGTATTCGTTGGGCTGGCGCGGTTCTGCAGATACGTTGTTCACATTCACTGACCTGCACATCATATAGCAAACATTACTTTCTTTTGGCCTACATAAACACTACTTTTCATGATCGGCCTCATTTTCCTGTCTCTCACCAAAGAGTGTACAGGGTGAAACAAAATAAACCGTTCCTTAAAGTTTCTTTCCTATTTTCGGAACATGTAAGCTCTAAAAAGCCTGACGCCTGACTTTTCCAAATGGGAGTTCGACTCCAAAGCATGGCCCTCTAAGGATTCTGGAGAAACCCAGTGAGGCTTGTGACCTCAGAGCATTTTTGCATTTAGAGCTCAAAAATCACACCTGGTTGGTGGGGTGGTGTAGTTGGTAGTTCGGCTGAAATGAAGTTACTCTACACCGTGCCCGGTTAGTACTGCGATGGCTGACTGCCTGCGGGCAGGTAAACCATCTCGGTGCGAAGCCTGCCAGCTAGGTCGACTCAGCCTTCTACCCTTCGTGGGACGGTAAAATGAGTAGTAACTCATTTACATGGGTTACGGA
>Ga0209671_1005269_pt1 | contig 13044 bp, 11 predicted proteins | sample WorMetHERISLAND2_2_FD_187401 | JGI IMG/M metagenome (GOLD analysis project Ga0209671, IMG submission 187401) | Marine gutless worms symbiont microbial communities from Max Planck institute for Marine Microbiology, Germany - Olavius geniculatus... | ecosystem: Host-associated > Annelida >... | reverse complement strand
GTACAAGAAAATAATAAAAGCAGTGAATGATGAAACGTTATTGATTTTAAAAAAACTAAACTATGTGTATATGTTATTATTAATTACATTTAAAGCAAAGAAGCTATTTTAACGTTTGCCTTTTAGAACGTGTGCTTCAGAAATTTTGTAAAGAAAAGGTTTCCAGATGACATGAACAATTTAATTTCGTTCTTGGATCACACTTGCATTCATCGAAAGCTGAGACTCGACCAAAGGCGACAGTAGGAGAGATAAGTAATACAACACTTCACATTAGTGATGACTCGATATCGTATCATATCATACTGTCGAAAAAGTATAGACTTTTTGGATATATCGTGACATATACCGTGATATTTTATGCCAAACGTTTATATTTTTTTAATATTCATAATGTCGGATATTTTGCACAGTGAATAACTGAGCATCAAATAATAATATTAACTATTGACAGAAGTTACAGAACAGCACTACAAGTCTAGTTCCATGACGTAATTGTTGATGTTTATGTGAGTTATCGTTAGTTTTCAGTTACCACATCTTCAGTAAACTTTCTTGTACAAGATTTACATACTCATTATTTTCAAAAAATATCGATATCGTATCGATATTATTGTGATATTTTGTAAATATCGTATCGATATTGTATCAAAATTGAAATCCTGATATTGAGTCATCACTACACTGTGAGGCATACAAACACACCAAAATTTCTTTTACCATAAATTGAAAAAGAGTTATCCAATTTTAATATTTTTTGGTACACATATTCCTGACACAACTGGCCATCAAATGGCCATTCAGTTTCCCACCTCACGCAATGTCTGCTTCTGTACTACCTGGTAAAAACAGAACAGACAAAATATGCATTAAAATCAACTAAGAAACTTTATAAAATTACGTCTTTCCGGATCTGTGGCCACTAACAGCCAATCAATTATAAGGTTTGACTGTTGTGCAGCAGCACATCTATTAAATAGGCCTAGCCAGTAACATTCAGGAATACTGATGAATTCAGGAAGCGACTGGTGAAGTCTGGATTGGTCTGAAGCAGAATGTTATCGACGCTGCTGTCGACAAATGGAGAAAGTGTCTCCGAGTCGAGCCTATGTTCGTGGGCCAACATTTCAAACATTTCTGTAGGCAGTTGAAAAATGGACAGTTAAATAAACTATCAGCTAAAACGATAAAATATGGAAAAATGTATGTTTTGTGTGTTGTTTTGATTAAGCAATAATATCAAAGTGGTTAAAAATGCAATATTTTGTTGTTTTCTTTCCCCCAGGTAGTGCAGAAACAAACACTGGGTGAGGTGGGAAACTAAACAGTCATTTGATGGCCGGTTGTATCAGGAATATTTGTACCAAAACTTATCAAAATTGAATCACTTTTCTTCAAGTTATGATAAAAAAAATTTGGTGTGTTTTTTATGCCTCACAGTGTAGTTAGCATAGAGCATAGAACACGGTAAAGCAAGTGCACAACAACTACTTATAAATGTGGTTAAAAGACTGAATGCAAACAAACTACAAACTCTGTACACAGGAGAAGAAAATTGCCCTACATACCCGCACAAGAAGACATGGTTCAAACCGTATGTACAGCAAACAGAAAGGTTCGACGCAGTAGTTTATCTACAGAGTGGCAACAGGTTCTCGAAAGTTCTTGAAACAAAATTTTTCTCCTTTTCCAGGCCATGGAAAGTTCTTGAAAACCAAACTGGGTCTTGAAAGTTTTGGAATTTAACATCAGAGGGTTCTGAAAGTCCTTGAATTTCAGTTGTTCAAAATCATCGTGACCACAATGTGAAATTGTTTTCACATGATGCCAGAAACGTGTAACGTGACGTGATACAACATCGAAAAAAAGCATCTGGAAGGAGTAGTTGAAAGTCATAGAAAAGTTCTTGAAATTTTTTTGCCCAAAACTGTGGCCACCCTGAATCTACTGTCTCAAACTCTTTAAACACAACTCTCAAAGCAACTACAAACATTGCTAACATGACACACAAAAGCTAGACTACTGTTCTTGTGACCAATCAACACAACCAACACAGCACTACTAATAACTTAAAGACATTACGTCCGCTTTTTTACACTATTTACACCTCTCCGTAACGTAACTGTACAACAACTGCACGTATTTTGAGCAAGCATTGCAAATTGTACCAGCAACAACTTAAAGCAACGTGGCAATTCAGCATAAAATGGACGTTAAAATTACACTGATGGTTTTGTCATATTCACAGGGTTCCTACAGCCACAAATTTGCCTGCTTTTTAATATTTTGAGACACAAAAAATCACAAGTATCTACAGTCTGTATGATCCAAGATCATTTTCCCTGACTTTTCCCCGACATTTCAAAAATAATATTTTCCCCTAACCTTTCCCAGATCACACAAATTCCCTGACCTTTTCCAGTTTTTCCTGATCTGCAGGAAGACATCCAGTTTCCTTCAGCATTTTGACCTTCTTACAGGAAGAGCATCTGTCCTGTAAAATGCAAACCCTACATTACCCCAGAAAATAGGCTGATGAAAAAGAACTGAATGCACGTAGTAGCTAAGACAAAGACGGAGTTTATAGTTTACAAAAAAGTGATGGAATAAAATGTGTCCTGCTGTGAATTAGCAATTCAAATACTAGGAGAACAGAGCAGTTTGTATGGTGATAGGCCTAAGTTACAAGTTCCTCAAGTTGTCCTGGATAATAATCATGAGCCCAGTGCTTCAACATTTATTAATTACAATGTAACATGCATAACAGTGACCAGAAGATGAACAGAAGACAAGACGAAAACAGAAGCTATAGAACCAAAACTTAATAGACTGGATGCCACTGGTTTCAGTTTGGTCAAATCAAAACATCCTATCCCATTTACATGAAAATACCAAATATTTCTAAAGAATCCATGGAATATGAATATGGCAGGCAATACACAGAATCTAATATCACTACAATCAACAGTGAACAATCATGTTTTGTAATAATAAATGGAAGAGCAAACTGAATCTCTGACCCTCTGAGCATGTGGTTATTGAGAAAAATAATGTTAACATTATATTACACACAGACTTGCAGTCAAACACTGCAGTCCAGCACACTGCATAAGCATCAACATATAGCAGATGGTTATTCTGGCAAAGGCAACAATAAAACAGCGAACTTTGACCAAACATATCACAAGCACAAACCACGTACTGAAGCAACTACTAGTCTAGCAAGTCAACTCCACAAGATATTAAACCACAGGCTATTATTCTCAGAGATTGTTAAAAATACTCAAACACAGTGATAAGAAGCAGTAGAAACCGAGGCACCAAAGATGCTGAGATGAAAACTCCAAAAATGTTAAGGGAAAATGGAAAAGGGTGTCTGTCCTTCTGCCCAATTGACTAGGAGATTTGGAGGAGAATCATAAGCTCCCCCAGTGGGCTGAAAATGGGTTTTGGTGCACTTTGAGCTTGAAAGAACACAAAAGCAATTTGTTAATTATTTGTTTTTGGCGACAGTATGCCGTTTTGAACCACCAGGTAAAATTTTAAAGATACACTAGTTGTGATTTAACGTTGGACAAAAAAAACTTACTGACACAAATTGTGTAATAATACATGGCAAAATAGCCCATGAACTGAACTAAATGCACCCGACTGGTAATCTCAATTAAACTGTCCTACATCCAATATAATGGGTAGCAGTCGGTCACAGATAACTTAAGCACAAATACAGGAGCAGGCTAACACAATTTGTGATCAATCATTATAATAAAACCTCTCCACCTTAGAACATATCACTGTTTAGTCAATACCACCAAATCATATATCATCTACAATGCATGCAAAGAGACTGGAAAATCATGTCAAATAAAATCAATCATAACCCAGCAATCACTACACAAAATGAAATGTCTGCTAGCAAATCAATATACTACTGTACAGTCTAGTCTACATGCCCTGAGCACAATAACTGAAATGCTTTAACAGCTGTGAAAAAGAAAAGTGAAAAACAATAAATAATCCGACAACACAAACATGACAGCAATGATCAGAAGCAAACACGCCAACTCAGTACTGCATACGACCGACAAAAGCAACGTTAACATCAGCATGGTCACCGAAACACACTTAGATTCTTTGTATAATATATTATATATTCAGTTCCATCATCTGTTCAGATGGCTACAAACCCAAAACCATGCTTAGATGACTGCAAAGACTGTCTAGACCTCCAACAACTGTGCCATGCATAGTTAGGTTTCAACAACACTGAGACAGTAAGAGATTGCATATCCGAAAATCATTCGAAATAGCCTCACAACTCCGTTACAAAGTCAAGATAAAAACAGAGGAATTTTTTGACTCTGTGATCACAAAAGCATGTGGTAGTCGCAGTAGTAAGCTGGAACTCAGAACGAAAGACTCAAAAACTAAACTGTCTGATTAAGATTTTAGTAAGCTACAGTTCAGACAGCTATTTTACAGTTCCAGCACATTCACTGAGATCCTAAATCTACTCCTCTGTCAAACTTTTGGCATCTTTCTGACACGTCCAATACTGCACTTTCACCACAGTTTAATTAATAATGTCCACAAAAGCAAATTGTATGTATTCAACCAAAAATAAACCAAGCCATTCATTATAAATTAAATTCCATCATCAAACTGTGGGCGGAACTGCTAGGTACACTGTTACAACATGACAGGATCAACAGTCAAGAAAAAATCTAACCAAAAAAACAATCTATTGACTGTTGTGTTACTGACAACCACAGCCAATGTAATAGTTACAGCATCAAAACCCAGGGATGTAATGAAAATGTTAATTTAGGCTCGAAGAAATGGTTACGATAATAATCAGTTAACCAGGCAGACAACTGAAACTAAAATGACAGAAGCAAACCATCGCAACATTTTCCTACTTGCATTTTTCTTGCAAAATTTACATTTGATTACAACACTAATGGCACAGGAACGAATAAACAAAATGGCAGCATTCTAAACAGCAGGAAAACTGGTCAGCGATGTACACTGCTGTTCAATGACAAAAGATTGCCTAACAACAGACTGCCTAACAGTAACACAAACACAAAGCAGCAATCATAAATTGGGGTACAAAAATTACAGGCAGAGAAATTTTGTCATCAATATTAAAACTGGAATCGGACGAGACAAGCATGAGACGGATTGACCTAGACACTGTTGGTGCTGTGGAGACCGGAAATGACTCTCTGCCAGAGATCTTTCTTGCAGTACTTGGATCGACGGATCGACTGGAGCATATCATTGAACTGGGTCATGCCACCAGGAACCATACAGAATGCATTACGAGCGCTGCATACAATGCTGACAAAGTCGTCGTAGTCGGTCGGAGCAATGTGATGTAGGCGCGTCTGAGTGCACACGCCAAACCTAGTAACACATCAAAGAAATGCAGCAGTCTCAACTCACACTAAACAATGTCCATGTTTTTGTGTGGCCATCCTAACAAGATGCATTACAGATCTTGCCCATCCATGTGTTGTCTGTCCTGTACGAGCTCCTAACTCAAAATAGCCGACCACACTGGCTATCAGTGACTTAGAAGGTCATCCAAGATCGACGATTTTCATCTCATCTGTTAGGGCGTATCCACTTCCTATTAGTGAACCATAGTAACCTTGGCTGTATCTCTCACCATTTCCGAGATGACAACTTTTCCGTTGAAAAGCAGACATTTTTCCTACTCCCCTCTGTTCAACCCCAAATTTGAACATGTTTCCTTCCACTAGATTGCAGAAATTTTGCATGCATAGGTTTAAGACACATGGCTAGTTAATCGTTTTTATAGTTTTTCCCTACGACCTAATGCTTAGCCACAATACATCCGTTACAAACAGACAATGTACGACAACTGTACCATAAGCTTGACCGTTATGTAAGTACGGTTGGCCAATAAGCATAGAAAAACAAAAAGGAGTGCAAACATTTCCTAGGGCAGATGTACACTGTAACTGGCTATAGCTGTGACTCCTCTCAGAGTTATAGTCCATGAGCTAGGCAAAGTTTGTTTACCACAATACTTTTATGAAAGACCTTTGTCTCTAATTACAGAAAAACTTTGAAGGCAAGCTTGTATGCCCAGCTAAATGGTAGAAAATTGCACTTAAAGTTCGTCGGCAACGCAAAATTTGTGGGCCAAGTTTAAGGGTAGATATTGCATTTTACATTTACCCTACGCTTAAACTTGGCACGCAAATTCTGAGCTCCCGACAAACTTGCAAATGCAATTCTCTACCATTTAGCTGGGCATACAAGCTTGGCTTCAAAGTTTTTCTGTAATTAGAGACAAAGGTCTTTCATAAAAGTATTGTGGTAAACAAACTTTGCCTAGCTGATGGACTATAACTCTGAGAGGAGTCACAGCTATAGCCAGTTACAGTGTACATCTGCCCTAGGAAATGTTTGCACTCGTTTTAGTTTTTCTATGCTTATTGGCCAACCGTACTTACATAACGGTCAAGCTTATGGTACAGTTGTCGTCCATTGTCTGTTTGTAACGGATGTATTGTGGCTAAGCATTAGGTCGTAGGGAAAAACTATAAAAACGATTAACTAGCCATGTGTCTTAAACCTATGCATGCAAAATTTCTGCAATCTAGTTGAAGGAAACATGTTCAAATTTGGGGTTGAACAGAGGGGAGTAGGAAAAATGTCTGCTTTTCAACGGAAAAGTTGTCATATCTCGGAAATGGTGAGAGATACAGCCGAGGTTACTATTCGCTATCCACTGTCCAGTTTGTTTTCTCACAGCTGTCAGTGAAACTATAAAAATGTCACTCATGTTGTGCAGTCATCCATTTAGCTATGCACTGCATTCCGCAACCCTAACCTTAATAGTCCATGAGCTAGACTTCCAAATATGACAAAAGTTTACCACTTCGGGGGTGTTGAATCCACTGTTTTTTAAAGACCTATGTCCCTAGACTCCCTATTTACAGAAAAACTTTGAAGCCAAGCTTGTATGCCCAGCTAAATGGTAGAAAATTGCACTTAAAGTTCGTCGGCAACGCAAAATTTGTGAGCCAAGTTTAAGGGTAGATATTGCATTTTACATTTACCCTACGCTTAAACTTGGCACGCAAATTCTGAGCTCCCGACAAACTTTCAAATGCAATTAGCTAAATGGATGACTGCACAACATGAGTGACATTTTTATAGTTTCACTGACAGCTGTGAGAAAACAAACTGGACAGTGAGCATGCACTATTGGCGACAGATAATACCACCCCATGCAACTTATTACTAAAAATACAAAGAAATCAACAGTAAAAACATGCAGTATCTACTTCCCTTAGTTCTTACTTAACAAGCTGATCAAAAGTTGAAATGCATTGCACGCCCCAGGGTTTTTCCACCTCTCAGAAATGTTGGAGATTGACCTTCTGACAAGAAATTTATGTAAAAAAACCTGTTCAGTTTATACAGGCTACAGTGTAAGGGTGACATCGTGGTTGTAGATATAAAACAGCACAAAAATTCAAACTTTACCATTACACAGTCAGCAAAGTTCTTCTGACATTGCCCCACGTGAACGGATTTTCACCAAATTTTGCACATCAGGAGATATGCTGGATGTAATCATCTGTACAAATTTTGGTTCGGAAAAATTAAGGGGTTTAGGATATATGTGGGGTCGAATTTTGGGTTCTCCCATTGAAATGGCTGGTCACCCTTACAACAATGCTGCGCTACCGCACAGCCTGTGATGTAACACACACAGCTAGACTACTTTTTTGACACCAGAACTACAAAAGCAGTCTTATTACTAACTTAATGACTTCACATCTGCTTTTTATCACTATTCACAACTCTCCGTAACACAACTACAACTGCGACACTTCACCAACACTATCAAAGCAATGACAACACGGAGAAAACTTCAAGCATCATACGAATAATCTTAACAGACAGAAGCTTACATCTGGAGACATTTCTGTAGGAGTGGGTTGAGCAGCGGAAGACGTATTTGCTGGGTGACTTGAGTGACGCTGCTGGCAGCGAGAAAGTTCGCCGACTCAATGGCAATGTCAAGCAGCACAAATGGACTGACGATGGCGTTGATGACACTCGCACAGAACTGCTGCAGGTAGCCTGTGCCTACAGCACATGGACATCAGACAGGCCATAAGTTCTATGACCTAGCATTGTTATATATAGTATAACAATTGTGACCAGAAAGTGGTGGGTTAACCTTGATCGCATCAACGAAGTTACCATACATCGAGCTGGGTTAGTATTGAGATAGATGACCCCACTGACCATACATGGATATACCATAATGTATTTAACCAAGCCAGCCAGGCGACTCAGCCTAACAATACTCCGTTGGTAGGCTAAATAAGTGCTGGCCGTGATTACAGCCACAGCAAGAAAATAAACAGCAAGCTTTGTGTAACGGTACAGGGCCTGTGACCAAGAGTGACGGCATATGGTGAAAGGTGCTGGCAGTCTTATGCTAGCTCAATTGCTTTGCTGGCTAAAAGTTCTGCAAAAAGCGATGAGATCACATGCAAATGACCTCAGTCTATGCATAAATCTTTTTCTTCCTTTCAGCATGCAAAAATTTTGTAGTTGTCATAGTCATTAACAAATGGCCTTTTTCATACACAAATACCAGAAAAGTTTTTTCAAGCAACAAGACACTGAAAACTACGTCATTACTACTACTAAGTACTACTTTCAAGTATTGCATAATCAGACAATTATTCAGCAGTTGGTCTGGTTTATGGCAAGTTAAGCAAACAATTGTGAAATTGTTCGAGTAAGATATCAACAGGTTGGACGACCTTCCCCCAAACAAATTAACACCCATTAGCAGCTAGCACCGAGCATGACAAAACATAATTTATATTGCAAGTGAAGCAGATAAAGATCAGCATACCTAACATGCATGAGATGCCTAGCAGCCACTTGACCTCTTCCCCATGTGGCGGGTTACGTGCATACTTGATGTGTGGCCGATCATCGTGCACACGCTTGGCGAGGGTCTCTAAGGCCAGCATGCCGACACGGAACGTTGCCAGCAGAAAGTTGTCTGCATTGGCAGGTGCATCATCCATTGCATTCACCACTGGCTGCTGCTGCTGAATAGCAAGGTTCATGCCGGCTGGCTCCACTCCCACATCCACCGGCTGTGCGTTGCCCCCGGCGTAACTCGGTGGCACTGGCAGGCCCGGTGGCATAGGCGCCAGGTAGGCAAACTGCATCGGGGTGCGTACCGGCGGCATCCCAGCATGGTAGACGGCAGGTGGTCCAGTCAGGTACCCAGGGGGAGTCATGCCGACTGACTGCGAGGCGGAAGGCAGAGGGACTGGAACTGATGGGGCAGGTGGTCCGGTGTATTGGCCCTGGTATGGACACCGAACCAGATGGCCTGGCACATTGTGCTGCTGGACTGGCATGGGGTAGAATGACGGGAAGTTGGGGGGTCTGGTCTGTGCTGTGCCAGGCTGGTTCCCCGTTGCCATCGGATGAACGTATGCGTATGGACCGTAGACATGTTGCAACAGCTGCATCTGATGTGGAGGAACGAATGGCATCGCCCCAGGCTGATAAGTGCCCATTCCTCCAGCCACTGGTGCCACTGTGCCGCTGTTTTGTGGTCCCATCTGCATCAGTGCGATGTTGTCGGGCACGGGCGGCTGAGGAACTGGGGGTCCGGGCATGTTGATGTCATGCGGAAATGTCATGGACACAGCTGCAGCTGATGACGTAGAAGCACTGGGCACTGAGTAATGCTGGTGGTGACCGGGGCCAGGACCAGAGGCTGTCCGTTCCTCATACAGCTCATACCATCTGGACACATATTACACATGCAACAGCTGATGAGCCAGCACAATACACAGCAGCTCATCTACTGCAACCACAGCATCAACATATTAACAGTCAGCACCAACCAGGGGCAAATCTGCACACATAAAAATGAACCACATCTACTAGTTACTACAGTCTATTAGACTGCATTATCAATACAAAAATTGCTGTGACCAAAACATAAGAAGCTAACAGTCCACATCCATGCCAGTCAAGTTTTCTTATTGATATTAAGACCAAGAAATACAGCTTACTGGTAGTACTGAAAATACCACTGATACTGTAAGACCTCGTATAAACAGACACTTTGACCCACATCGTCCTGATTCCCTTACAGCATGCACAAACATACTTGTGATTGATGAACCAATCGGGTAGTAAAACCCGGCCAGTAACAGATGATAACGAATCATTCTCTAGCAGAAAAATAACAATGAGGCAAATCTGCTTGAACCACTGGTATCCAACGGCCTACCTTCAATCACTGTAGAATTTTTTTAGACTTCTTAAGCTTGTTAGTTTCGAGTTTCATTTATAGATCTTTGTTTTTGTTTACTTTTCTGTTTGATTTTGAGCAGAGTTTGATTGATTAATTAGCATCAAAACTGACATACATGACAATGACCTAACAGGAGTGTAACTACAAGAAGCCCAGCTGTCGCTAGGATAGCCAAACCATACTTCAAAGTCATCCAAGGTCGATGATTTTAGACAAGCCCTATCTCACACTATTTAGCCACAATAGCGCATACTGACCTTCAAGGTCATCCAAGATCAATGATTTTTATCTAATCTGACAGGGCGCATGCCACTTCCTATTAGTGATTAATAGCAACTTTGGCTGGGCTGTATCCCTCACCGTTTCCAAGATATAACCAGTTTTCCGTTGAAAAACACATTTTTCTACCCCCCCTTTATTCAACTCCAGATTTGAAAATGTTCCCCTTGGAGTAGATAACTGAAATTCTGCATGCCCAAGTTTAACACACATGGCTAATTATTCGTGTAAAAAGTTTTCCCCTACGACTTGCCAATTAGCCAGAGTATGTCCATTAGACACGAATGGGCAGAAAGACGGACGACAACCATGACAATAGCTCAACCGTTACTCAAGTACAATCGACTAAAAAGTAATTGACTGATGAATCAATCCGTCAATCAAGGAATCATGATTGAACAAAACAAACATTACCTTTTAGCAACTTCAAAGAGCACTTCAGGACAGACTCCGCCTTCCTTTGCAGTATTTTCAACGGACAGGCATGCCCTCTGCAGCATCTCACTACTCTGTTCCTTGCACTGTAGCAAAGCCCGTGAGATCTCCTGCGGATTCAGAGCATGGGCGTGTGATAGACAAGACAAGGCAAGCTCCGACGCTGCTCTCACCATGTGAGGGTCACGACACCGGGACGCTCGGTCAGCCAATGACGCTGCCTCCTGCGGGGTCAGGTGACCCTCCCACGTCTTGATCAGCACATCTATTGCTTGGTAGCCAATCTCAATAGCCTGACCTACACACCACAATTATAATAACAATATTAATAACTAGACCGTCGCATCTTGTGCGAGGTTGAATCTGTCCGCAGTAACTGTAATAGTTATAGCAACGACGTCAGCATCAGCCAATAACTATAAGCTTAGCTGGGCCTGCTATTAGCATCATGGTCTTATCTCGCAATGGTAAAACATCAGAAAATCCAGTCCTGTGACCCATGACCTTGAAATTCCGTAGGGTTCAATACTGCAGTTGTTAAGGTATGTGTACATGCAAAATTTCATCAAGAAAAGTATAGGTGTTTATGAGTTAACAGAGAAACAAAGAACTTTGCTACAATGCTGAAAGCAATACAGCAGTCGCTACCTCGGACAGTAATAATCACATTTCTGCAATGCCATCAGGTCATGACTTCAGAAGCACTAAATCAATGTCTCACTGTCTACCAAGCATGGTTTGAACATGAAAAACTGCTACAGTAATTGTTACGACTGCTCTCACTACAACTACTGCTGATATGAAAACTATTAGTGTTTAGCTAGATGCTAAAGAAAAAAAACAAAAAATGTTGCAGCAAAAATAAATGTCTATCAAAATAAAACAATATACCACAATTACAGTCAATACCTAATTAACGACTGTGCAAGTAGCATAATCAATTATAAGGGGCATGCCAAAAACAAAAAAAAGTGCGGCATTTGTTTGCACGTAAATAGTGATAGTTCAGTTTGTTGTATCAATAACAAAAAAGCCACACACATATTGCATATGCAAGAAAATGCCAAAATTCACACAAAAGCGTAATTCCCACACAGGAATGTGTTAACTCCAGTGAATAGCAGTGTAACTATGACAGTCAGCAGAAACCTGTGATCCACGACACATGAGAGGAGTAGGTTCTTGAGAGCCAGTTAGGTGAGACACAGTTGTTCAGACCGAGAGCATAGAGGCCGATCTGGAATGCAGACAGGTGCAGGGCTCGATGAGTCTGTGTGTTGCTGGTCGCTGGAGACTGGTTGATGAACAGTGACGTAGAACTGTTGCCCCCAGCTTTCACTAGAACCGTCTTTGCCAGCTCAAACATGAAGTGAGCCGATGCCTCACTTGGCTGATTGGGCAAAATCGGCATCATGCGACTTTTGCTTGACTTGTACCTAGACACATATGCAATGTCGACTGTAATGTCAATCAATATATTATCAGCTGTAATTTTTTTTCCTTACTTTTGTGTCCGTTTTGTGTGTACATACGCATTTCTATGTCTTGTTTCTGTCTGTCTGCTTATATGAGCCACGTTGCCTGATTCAAATGTAATGAAATGAAATGAATCAATCAACAGCACATTAATTAACAAATGTTGCAAAATACTTTGCCACTGAAGTAAAATAATGCAATTTTGACTGTCACAGGACTTGAGTAATGAGGATTATCCATTTCTGTAACCTAGTTTTTAGCTCATCTTTGCACCAACCCATCCACTCCTTGTCACCTTGTGAATCAGATTTAACGGGCTTCTTGCTGACATTGTGTGCTAAAAAAATTTTACATACTCATTTACTTATTAAACACTTAGCTAATGCTCAAATAGAAAAAACGTGATGATTTAAGAACAATGCACAAATTTACATGGCTAGCTTGACAAGATGTAAGTATTTGGCAAATGGCCTGCTCCATCAATCCATTTTTTAATACACAGC
>Ga0209671_1005254_pt1 | contig 13057 bp, 8 predicted proteins | sample WorMetHERISLAND2_2_FD_187401 | JGI IMG/M metagenome (GOLD analysis project Ga0209671, IMG submission 187401) | Marine gutless worms symbiont microbial communities from Max Planck institute for Marine Microbiology, Germany - Olavius geniculatus... | ecosystem: Host-associated > Annelida >... | reverse complement strand
CGTAAAAACGTAACAAAAATAACAAAAAAAACGTTTAAAACCTTTTTTTCCTCCGCCAAGGAAGTAATGTTTTGCCAGACTTTGTTTGTTTGTTTGTCTGTCTGTGCGTCAGCAAGATAACTCAAAAAGTTATCGACGGATCTTTCTGAAATATTCTGAGAATGTCGAGAATGGCAAAAACTACCAGTGGTTCAATTTTGGGGGTGATCCGGAAGGAATCCTAAATTTTGGATCATTTTGAAATTTTCGTTAACATTGCTTTCAATGGAGCATAAAAGAAACCGCTGCTAAACCGAATATGGTGCTGCCATCTGGCGAACAACATGGCGTTGGCGGAGGTCTGCGGTCTCTGACTGCTTTCTAGTTTACATCTATGGTTCACCAGATACCGCTTTCCGTCATCAATGGGCGTAAGAAAGGCAGCGGGGCGCAGCGGAAATTGGCTAACATTGTGGGCGGCCAGCAAGTTGGCGGAAAATGTTCTTGTCTGAAATTGTCGCTCAAAAATGCAAAATTTGAGATTAAAACAACCATTTTCGAAAAATTTAAAGCCAAAATCGAAATTTTAAACATCCATAATATTTTGTGTCAGAAATGTGCAGTTTCTGTCCGAAAATTGCAACTTCCCCTCATGTACTTTTTAAATCTCAAATGTCGGTGAACGACGTGCATGCCCAACAATTGGCTCGCGAAATACGCAACCGTATTACTGCACTACTTGACATCAAAAATACTATCTATTATCAAACAATCAAAACACATTTACGCTATATTGCCCGAGTTAATCGTTTGCCCGTTTGCACGTTTGCCTTATTGGGGCCTACTAAAAAATATGAGCTAATTTTGATGCCATTTTAGGAAAAAAGAAGCGCGCATGGTTCAGAAAGCGGTCGAATAGATTTCGGTGACGACTCGGATCACGATACGAATACGGGAAAAGTGCAATAATGCTAACGGTCACAGAATGCAGAAAACACGTTCAGAGTCAAACCCGTTCGCCTACCAAAGAAATTTGGCTCAAATGTTTAAAGCATGTACACCAATAATTTTGAAACAATTTATACCCTGTTTACACGATCAAGCAAACATCGAGCAGACATCGAGCAAACGTCGAGCAATCGTCTAGCAAACATCGAGCAAATATGAAGCATGCATAAAGCATAGCAAACATCGAGCAGATATCGACCAAACGTCGAGCAAACATCGAGCTGGCTCGTCAAACTAACATATATCCAGCTCGTCGAGCCAGCTCGTTAAGCCAGCTTGAGCGTGTAAACGGGGTATTATTGAGCATATCTACCCGGCGGTGGGAGGGATTAAAATCACTGCAGGCTCTTTGACACTGTTCAGGCTCAGTGCGTCCTGTGCCAATAATACACTGTTTACACGATCAAGCAAACTTCCAGCAAACATCAAGCAAATGTATTCAATATACACGTGCACAATTTGTACTTTAATTGCTCGATGTTTGCTCGATGTTTGCTTGACGTTTGCTTCATCGTGTGAACGGGGTATTAGAAAAAGAAGCAACAGACAAACCTTGTACGTGAGAACGCGTGATGAGTTACGGTGTCGATCGTCGTTGTCAGATCTCTTTTCATCGTTGTTGTCGTTGTTGTCGTCGAAAGTGCAGCCGTGTGCGCGTTCCCAGTACTCGAAAAACCACGGGTTACGCTCGTTGACCTTGTGGAACCAAGGGTCAAGGTCGTTTGGCCTTGCGGTGTGATCAAGTGTTACGCTCGTTGACCCAGGGGTCCCGTGGTCTGATGGGACCAAGGGTTACGCTCGTTGGTCGAGGGGCGCAGTTGTCGGAAGTAGACGTCGAACTCTGGCAAGGGTGTAGTCTGCAACTCGATCGTCAGCGCTCCTTCGGCGGCCACGTGGTTGCCGCCTAGCACCGGAAGTTCTTCCTTGCCCCAGCCAGCCGTCACATCGAAACTTCTTCCTTGCCCCAGCCATCACTGGCGATCCAGACGAATCGTCCGGTTTCGTTGAGTCTTCGTGTGGCGCGCATCAGTTCGCGGGCGTCCTCAACACGCAGGAACACGATGACGACCCGCGCAGACGGCTTGTCCAGCAGTCGACGAACTACCTGAACCCACCACATGACAACGCGGCGTAACGGTACGACGTCGGATTTGCGATAAAAAGGTCGCGGGTTCGACTCCAGGTCGGGTCGCTATCAAATAGTTAAAATTGGACAAGTAAACCATCCAGGTATATAACAAACTCTAAGGTCAACTCAGCTTTTCATCTCTCCGGGCTAGGTAGATCGAGTACCGGCCTGTCTGGTTGGGTTTAAGGCTGGGCGCGTTTACCTGTGTGATTCATATGGCAGGCGACGCTCCGTAGCGTTGCGATTTATTTCTCATAAAAGCTATGCGCAGCCTTTATTTACACGGTGAACAGTTAAAAGTGTGTACTGTGTATAGCTCCTTCTGGAAACCCGTTTTGGAGGTACGGAGCATCACGGAGCGTCACCTGCCATGTTGGATCACTTCGGTTGGTTTGTCATAAGATAAGAAACGACGTGATATTTGCGCTCGAAAAATGATGTGGTGTGGGACAACCCTGCAGGAGTTAAGCCACACTGCCCTAGATAGGCAGCGGTGGGCAGCGATAGTAAGAATGGCGTCAGACACCAACGGGCATTGAGCCCACGCTTGTCGATGATGACGATGATGATGATGAAAAATGATGGACAAGCTGCCAACCTAGTGTAGCACACATATCTATTCTTTGCGGGATATTGGACATAAAATAACAATTTTGTTAATTTTCAGAGTAGACTAGATGACCTCGTCAAAGCGGCTTGCGTCGGCGTTGATCGGTACTTTCTCCGAGACGGCGATGCAGATGTTGCGATGCCGAGCTTCTTGTCGAAACGCGTCGATTCCCATCTCACCATACTCGCCCTCCGACGCCACCGTGTTCACGTACGTCCAGTTGAAATAGTCGACGATGTCCGCCATCGCCTTTGCCTTCAAGTTCACATTCCGTTTATTTCGACTGTTGCGAAATTGTTGTGCAACCGTAGGCGTAGGTGGACGTTGCACAACAAACCGCGTGTACGGAAAATCGAAAGTCAAACAACACGTGGCACATTCTGTTCTTAAAAATCGAAATATATGCAACAGTGCTTAGTGTGCAACACGTCCAACAGAAATCGAAGCAGCAGGGTTTGGATTTATACCAAACAATCGTTAACGGCAATCAGAAGTTGAAGTGACAACTGCTCGTACAGAGCGACGTAACTGATCTGAACTGAACTGACCTATGGGCGAGTTACTGAGAAAATGTTACGTATTGAAAGGCTAAACCTTTTAGCGGACAGATATGCCACAACTGGTAGAACAAAGATCCTTAAAAAGTGTTCAATCAATGAGTGGTCGCCTCACATCCGTCCAACTCCATATAAAACGTAACAACGAACGTTCCAAATCCAGTACCACCTCATATAATATGAGGTATATGGTCCTATCCTTTAGACTTGTGATACAAACGAATAAGTATTCGTCGGTGCAATACCGTCGCTATTCATTTAACGGGCGAGAACTTTAGCCTAATCAGTAGCACTGCGGTGGAAAGGTTCAAACCACACTCAACTAGCACAGGTAGGCTACTGTTTTCACAACTTTTGGCTGCAGTCGTGAGTCATAAAGCAAACGAAGGTGTAGTTTGTGCCATCTGAGCATGGGTTTAAGTACGATACCGCACTGTCTGGAGTGGTATGAGCTCGTATAGTGCGTACTCCTTATCCACTCCAGCAGTGCATTCACTATTTATGCTAATGAAAGAATGATCAGTTCTAGCCTGGTAGTTGTCGGGCGGCACAGTGCGCGCGAACAGTTCGTATCTCGTCTTGTCGCTCAGGGCGACACTCGTTGACGCGTAACTTACTTGCGGTATCTTGAACAGTCGCAGCAGATTTGCCACCTGTCATCCATCCGCACATCGTCCACGTAGGACTAATAACTCGGCTGAGTGCTTATGTAATCTAAAAGTGTGCTTAAAGCGACAAAAATTAAAAGTGGGCGGGGCACCTGTCAAACTCGTCAAAGGCCCCCCCGCTATGATCCAGAACCAGGAATAAATATTTATCTATTTCTATCGTATCTATATTCCCTGTCCAGAACATAGGTATTTATTTCCTACTAGTGAACTGAACTGAAATAAAATGATATACACCGTGTCCGGAAAAAACCCCGGACATTTTCGATTGTAACTTGAAGAAGGATTATTAGAATTAATAATTTTTGACACCAATATTTTTGAAAAGACTGGCGATTAAATAAATGTTTAATTTTCTACTGCACACATTGTTTGTTTTTGCACTACACGTAAAAACAAAACCAACAAAATATTGCACTTTTATCCTATTTCGCATGCTCGTGTTTTCCCAGGTAGTGTAAAAACAAACTTTTGGTGAGGTGGGAACTAGAACGGCCATTTGATAGCAAGTAATGTCGAAAATGTTTGCACCAAAAATTAATAACATCTGTTAATCTTTTTTCAAGTCACAATCGATATTGTTGAGGATGTTTTTGACGTATTTCTGTTCATTTCAACTGATAGTTCGTTTGTTCTGTTTTCCCCAAGTAGTGCAGAAGCTGCAGACATTGGGTGAAGTAAAATAGTAAACTGCCATTTGATGGCCAACTGTGCCAGAAATATTCGTATCAAAAATTATTCAAATTGGATATTCCTTCTTCAAGTGACAATCGATAATGTTCGAGATGCTTTTTTCCGGACACCGCGTAGTTCTGTTGTGCGCGCCTGAAGTAACAGGAAAACAGCGTGGTGTATAGAAGTTCCAAAAACATGCCTATCAGCTTTTATCAACTGAGTTGAAACGGACAGGGCCTATAGTAATAGTATACAGCAAAGCCAACTTAACTGCTGCTAAGCAAACTGCTGTCTGGGTCGCTTACAGCTTGCTTAGTAGCACTCTGATTGACACCTAACAGTAAAGAACGACTACAAATAATGCTTAATGAACGAACTCCTCAGTTGATGTGCACGGTGGTTCTTGTTGTTAGCGCTAACGTTATAATTATTTTAAAATTAAATTTAGTTAAATTTTACCGTCAACAAAATCATTATTGGTTTCGAACAAAGTCTTGTTTACATCAGTGCTAGCTGATTGGCGCAGAATGGGCCATTGACGTAATCTTCGAAACCAGGGCCTTGGTTTCGAGGCGTCTCGAGAATCGAAAAATAATAAAGTATTGGTCTTGGTCTTGGCAGAACTCTCGAGAACCAGTTTTTAGCCACGGGGGTCTTATATCAAATTACACAATGTAAAGGTGTCGAATAAGCTGTTGTGTGATCTCATGCATGTTTTCAAAATTCAACTCGAAATATCCACCTGCTTTTTAAAACAAAAGATAGACCGGGCATGAGACAAGAAACATATTCTAAAAGCCACGATTTTGCTGTGGAGGTTGAGACAGGAAAAGGGTCAAAAACTGCGGGGGCGGGAGAATAAAGTAAAACCGACCTGCGTGGAGACGCTGCTGTAGGATCCTCCCACGACGCCGATGACTGGATCCGGCTGATGGACGATGTCTGGGGTGGATTTGTCGTCACAGCGGAACATCGAAGGATCGAAGACGTTCAGAGAGGCGCGCACGTACTCCAGAGACTGGTCCAGAGCGTACGTCTCGTGTGAACAAGTGTCGAGTACGTGGGCACCGAGCATTATGCCGGGCAGCAGCGAGCGGTCGCGGTTGATGTGGTCGACGGCAAACAGCATCGCCTCTAGGCGCTGGATGCCGCGGTCCTTCTGGACGTCGTCACAGCCGCCCGCTGAGTCCTTGCTATGTACCGCAAAGACACAAAGTCCTTGCTATGCACCTGGAACGCACAAAATCCGTAATCATAATTGTAATCATAATAATGTTATACAGCTCCATCAACAACAGTTAGGCCAATAGCGCATTAGAATGTCACTTGGAAAACAGGTGAGTCAAAAGCCTTACGAAAAACCGGGACAAAATCAATGTTCCTGGTGTAGGGAAGATATTTGCACCGAGAAGACTCATGAGTCCTTGCTATGTACCGGGAACAGACCACCCAGTATGATATCGCCCTCAATGTGTGCCACCGTAGGCTGCTGGGTGGTCCTTGATTCACCACCCAAGTTCTGCCGCTGCCGCTGCTGCTGCTGGCGGTGTTGTTGAACCTTCGTCTGTTGACTTCGAGTACCGAAAGACAGTTTCAACGGTTACCCTGCGAACACAGCTAGACCACCCAAACACTTACGAGGACGACCCACGACGACAAAGAATTTGTTCCAAAACGACGGCGACGATCCAAAGACAGCTTAAAACAAGCCGAAGACACCCCGCGACAGACGGAAGACAGTTTCGACGGCGGCGCCATGTTGGTGCGGTTTGTGGCGGAAGCTGTTGTTGTCTGGAAGTAGATGTAAGTGATGACAATCGTGACAAGAACTCTGACGACAAACGACGACGTTGAACGACTGTTGCGTCGACACATCATCAGTCCACCGCTAGTCCACCACCAGCCGCCATTCAACTTGGTTCAGTCGACATCACCGCCGCCACTTCACAACGAAAATATATCCCGTCACAGCATACTCTGTCAATAATTGCAGACGATCTCTGAACTACACGGAACCGATTTCCTCCACATTCTTCTGTAGTTTATCTCTAAATACAACAGTAAAAAAATCAGTTGAAATCAGACCGTGTCATAAAATAAAAAGTTGTCTCTTTTCATCTGGGTATCACATATTTAAACGTGTATGTGCGTATATGCCCAAATCATCATATCGGACTTACGATGCGCAAATTTGCAGTAAATATCAACCAAATATAAAGGTTAGGCCCAGTTTAAAAACAAAGTATCTGCGTTGTTGACGTTGATTCGGCAACATCTACGGTCGACAACGTGAGAAATAAAAGCTGTATAAATCGAATTAATTCGCTTAGCGCATAGTCGCAATTTTAACCTGTATGTAGGCCTAAGTCTATTCAAAGAAAAAGCAATAGCCGTCATTCGCGGCGACCGTCATCGTGTTCTGAGCAATTGCTGCGTCTGCTCGCTGAGTTACGCTAGGTGCGGTGAGCGCGCGCCGCAGCTGTCTCTGTTACAGGGTGTTTACACGATCGAGCAAACATCGAGCAGCTAGCTCGACGTTCTATGGTAATTAGCATGCTAATTAAGAGGGCGGGCGGATTGTAATTGGAAGGCCATATAACACGTGATCAGCTGTAAGCTAAGAGCCTAAGCCTAGGCCTACATTTGAGCCAGGGGCGGGGTTCCAACAGGCCTGCTTGAGCCAGCTCGATGTTTGCTCGATGTTTGCTCGATCGTGTAAACACCTTATTACTGTAGCACGGGTGTGGTTCGAAAAAGTGGGGTGACGCGAGCGTGAGAATGAATAGCACAAGCCCTAAAACGAAAATCTTGCTGGAAAATTGTTTGCGTGTTTTGCGCTTTGCTTTAAAACTGCGATACGTTGTTATAGTTATATTTGTTATAGTGATAATTGTTATAGTTTATTAAAAATTGTTCTCAATTTGCAACTAAACTACATCAGCTATTGAAACTACTGTAAAATTGAATTGCAAACAGTATTATAGACGGAGAAACTGAAAACATGTTTCAAAAGTAGGCCTAAGCAAATACAACTGCGAACATTCTTTTTACGTGGATATCAGTAAATTAGTGGGGCTGTGTCCCCTTCATGGAAAAGTGAGGCTGGTGCCCCCGCCCCTGCGATGCTGCCTCATCAAGCTACATCAAGCTACTGGCTCAATAGCCAGGCATGCAGGTGACACGAATCAATTGTTTCTACAATCATCATCATACTGACTGCTGGCCTGGCCTATCGATCACTAGACCCCTTCACAACATTATACCGTACTATATAGTCTCCGTCCAGTACGATGATACGTCGACGAATTGACGTGCTAATTTGTTTAAATTCGTTGCAGCGAAATAAGCTCCGAAACAGGACAAGTAGGCTATGATTCGTAGCTGAGAAAGTAGGCCTATTTCCAAAGTCTGTGTTTCGTCAACGCAAGCCATGTTGCAAAACATTTTCGAAAAAATACCGAAATACAGAAAAATGCAAAAATAAGTGTCTGTTATTGACAACGGCTGTCAGCAGTAATTTTGCTACATGCTTTTATTTGTTTTTGCCATTTGCCCTTAAATAACTTTAAGTGGATATTTTTTTTCTACTAGATTAACGATGAAATACGATGGACGGCCGTTGAATATCCGTGCACTATCAGTTTACATATAGCCCTGCTACTCTATACGAAACAATTCTTGAAGCGAATTTTACCCTTCCATTGTTTTCTTTTAGCGACAGGGTTTATGTTAAATCATCAACCAGCGACCCACAGTGACATTGGTGCAAAACACAGACGGGGACACCAAGCCTCAGTGTGACGCCGACTGGGACAGCTTTATCATCAAGGCGCAGGCCATACGAGCAATCATAACCATTAATTTTTAGCCGACCGTACTTTCGTAACGGTCGAGCTTATGGTACGGGTGTCGCCTGTAGTCGTCGTCGTCTGTAACGGATGTATTGTGGTTAAACGGTAGGTCATAATTTTTTTACTCGAATAACTAGCCCTGTGTCATAAACCTAGGCAAGCAAAATTTCAGCGATCTAGTGCATCGGGAACATTTTCAAATTCGGGGTTGAGTGGACGTATGGTAGAAAAAATGTTTTTTTTTAAACAGAAAACTGGCTATATCTCGGAAACGGTGAGGGATAGGCCTACGGCCAAGCTTAGTTACTATCAAACAGTAATGGGAAGTGGCATACTCCCTTTCAGATAAAATGACAATCATTGACCTTGAATGACTTTGAAAGTCACCACTGACAACCAATACGGTCGGCTATCTTAGCGACAGCTGAGTTTTCTTGTTTAAAACTTTAAGTACTCAGTTTCCGAGGGTAGAAAACTAAGCAAGGTGTGGGCCTAAATGACTGCCGCAGCGAAATAATCGGACGGAAAAGTGCTTTTGAATGAGACTGCGTTACCTCTTTGCAGAGCCAAGGAGAACATCTGAAACAGGAATGTGGTTCTCCTGCTGTCCTCAGAGTCAGTGATGCGTCTCCCGAACTCTTGCACTAGTTCTAGGCTTATGGCTTGATGACCCCACAAGCCTGTTGTCTCGATCGCAACTGGTAGGGCCCACTACTAGGCCCCTACACGTTTGGAATACGCAGAAACACGTTTCGATAAAACCGTCAGATATAGGCAGCTAAGCACTTGCAGCATCGTGTAGGACTATATCGATACAGTAGGCCTATATCGACGGATGGCAGTTCACTGATTCTTCGCAGTGTTTCGGGGCGAATTTTATGGTATTTATGTCGTTTCGCCAAACAAATACCCCAACCATTATCTGCAGCTGTGGGTTTGCACGCGTGTTGCACGTCGGAAACCATTTTTATTCGCGCAGGTTGTGCTTCTGTCCGTCCGTCCGTCCGTCTGGTGTAACGTTGTTGTATTGTAGGCCTAATTATGTAGGTTAGGGTACCCTACCTCAAATTTTAATACATAATTAATTAGCCCATTATCTTAGCACGTTTAACGTAATGGGGTGTTTACACGATCCAGCAAATGTCCAGCAAACTTCCAGCAAAATGTATTCAAAATACACGTGCTAATGCTGGACGTTTGCTGGATCGTGTAAACACCCTATAAGCGATCTTAAAAACACCTTAAATTTGAAACAACATAGCCAGAAATGGGTAGAAAAAATGGCGATTGTTAACCAATAATTAAGTCGTTGTATCTCAGAAACAGCGAGATATAGGTCCAAGCTCATCAATAAGCAGTGAGATAAAGTCGCATGAGCGCTTTCAATTAATACAAAAAGCATCGACCTTGGATGACCTTGCACGATCAGCACAGAAATCTAGAAAATGACAGACATACACTTATACTAACAGCGGTAAATTGAGTCTAGCCCAGGACTCTAATTTCATATTTTATTAGGTTCTTGCGGATATTCGTGGGGTTGCGTGGTGAAAGGCCTTAAAGGACATTGTGGTGCACCAAAAAATAGTCCCCAGGGAGTGCAGAAGCAGACGTTTGGTGAGGTAGGCCTGAAAAAATTAAGGCCCACTATAGTTAATTGTGTCAGAGATGTTCGTATTAAAACTATTGAAACAGGATATTCCTTCTTCAAGTTACAATCGGAAACGTCGGGGATGTTTTTTGAGACACTGTGTATAAAAGCATATCCATTCGATCAGACATTGCATCTGCATTCAAATTCCACAGATTTCTGTGCTCGTTGTACGCCGATTACTGCAGGCGATTCTGTTTGGCCTATAATAGATCTACAGTAGGCCTACAGGGCCTACAGTCAGATCCATATCCATGTTGGATTGTCAGTACACTTAAGATTACTTGGACACATCGGCCGACGTGTCACAATTGGTTCTATTTCGTCACAGCATGACTCGTTTATGAACATTAGAAAAGTACTTGCAATGCGCATCGCTTGTAGCAGCAGCATCACATGAATTGGAAACAGAGATAATTATCATCGATATTTAAAAATAAATTAATAATCCTGCTGCATAATAATATTTTTAACGAACTTTAGTGGTTACTTCGACGATTTATCGTGCATCAACTGTATGAAATTTCATTCGGATTCGTTCAGCTTTGACATTTCTATTGCACATTGTCTAATGGGTTACTTTTCTCCGGACATCGACAACTGAAATAAAGCGATATATTGCCCTTAGTCTGAAAAGCATCGTTGCATTGAAGACAATTCGATGCAACGCGCGAAGGAAGATCGTTTGATATTCAGACGAGATGATCGTTGAGTGGTGGCGCGAATGAAGCCCGCGGGGCATTGAGCGATCACGTGACTGCAAGGTGCCCGTGACGTCACTGACCCACATCATCATCATCATCATCATTTATTCACCAAAATGCAAGTACAGCATAACTCATAAAAAAACACAGCTGGCAATACATACCACGCTCATAACAGCGCTTACGGTAGCCTTAACTAGGTTAAAGCTAGATCATTTGAAATAACAATAGTTCATGCAATTTAAAATCGTATTAAAAATGAAACAAGAACACGTTGTACAGTAGACTTCAGATATGTGGCAACATCAACAGGCAACACCTAAACGTTGAAAGAAAATAAAAAATTAACCGTAGATGGCAACAACTTCCATACCTTGACATCTCTATCAATAAAAAAATTCGATTAAACTATATGTTTGTAGATCGTGATTTAGCCTATGATCTATACAATTTGTATGGGTTTCCCCTCTTTTTGAACGAAAAACTAAACGTAAAAAACGTCAAAATTTGCACGCGGCAAACCAAGCACAATTTTCGTCAGTCAGTACGTCCGACAAAGTCGCGGAGTCGGCAGAAGAAATAAACGAGGTTGAGTGCCGCCATCCAACACCAACATAACGAAAACGGTTTCGATCCACCGTCCACGTCTGCAGAATGCTGTTTGCGTAAAGGCGCGTACACAGCGAACAAAAACTGAACTGACATGGTATAGCTTTTGACGAATGGGCAAACAGTAACGCATTACAGTACGCACCTTCTGACGGCGTCGCGTAGCTTACGTTGACTATGCTCACGTACGCGTCAACCAATGACCAGTGGGCTCGCCTTGCTTGCCCATTGGTCAGTTTGTCAAAAACTAAACCGTGTCAGTTCAGTTACGTCGCTCTGTACGCGTCTTAAAGTACAGGTAGCAGCTTTTTAACGTTTGACTGTTTATCGACCCACCCGGGCGGCAGGGACATGCAGCTTCCAAATAGGCCTAATTGTGGTGTGAACGTATGTAAGTAAACATTTACAAAGCGAACAATATTGGCGAGAAACTCGCCGAATAGGGCTAAGCTTATAGTTGATGGAAAACATTTACAGTGATGAAATATAACAGCTAACGTCCGTACGTGTCAGCGGCAAGGTGTTTATTTGCGGTCGGCCGGAAGTGCGCTCTGACCCGGGTTTTACGTCGAAGATGAAAGACAAGCAGCTGCTATTGTTAGCGTTTTGTAGTCTTCTTCTCTCTTCTGAAGTCTTTCTTCACAGCGGCTTAGAAACACGACTTGAGTTCACACGTGTGTAGAGTTCTAAAAACTACCTGGCGGCAGTGGCGTGCAGCACGCTACCAATTAGGCCCTCCGATGACGAGATCTGCTGACGATTGCTTACACCAGGCATTTCTAGAAAACCGAAATTGGGGTGTGTGAAAAATTATCGGGCTGGACCCTTTCTTTTTCTTTTCCCCTTTCCTACGCGTGTCTCTTCTCCCTTCCCTCCTCTCTCCCTTTTTCTCATCTTCCCTTCCCCTCCCTTCCAGAAGTAGGGCCCCTATATAAGGAAGTCTGTAAGAGCGCTGTAAGGTCCCATCTCCGGAACTGAATTTGATGCATTTTAACCTTAATTGGCATCCCGTGGTAACCTAACATTTTAGTTTCAATTATTGTCCTGAGAATCAACTGATCAAAACAACCACGAAAAACACACAGCGTGCACAGTATCACTAACATAACGACTTATGGTTCGGTGCAATTCTGACTGGGGGGCGGTCTGATCCTATAGGCCTAGGTGGGAGGTGTTGGGGGTTAGCGGATGCCCCAACTTACCCATCACGATAATCATGATCGCCGTCTTACGAATTTTCCCACGGCTTCCCCAAATCGCCCTAAGTTCGTAGTCAGAGGGAAATCCAAAATTTTGGAATATTTAACAGAAGGGTAGAAAATGAGGTCTGGGGAGAAAGCAGAGTCCCCTCCTAGAAATTTTTTTTAAAAATTTTATGCCAAAATAATGCATTGTGTGCTAAATACTCACTTGTTTCACGATACATCCAGTCATTCACCTCCACCTCTTAAATCCGACACCGTTCGTAGTTAAGCTCACTTGTGCGTAGTTTTTTTCTTACGACTTTCCCCCTGTAATTCGCATTCTCTTGAGATTTTTGTAATCTTATTTCTCCCTAGCTAGATCTTCTTAAACAAGAATCTGTTAATAATCACAGAATATGGACTGCTCTGGGA
>Ga0209671_1005252_pt1 | contig 13058 bp, 12 predicted proteins | sample WorMetHERISLAND2_2_FD_187401 | JGI IMG/M metagenome (GOLD analysis project Ga0209671, IMG submission 187401) | Marine gutless worms symbiont microbial communities from Max Planck institute for Marine Microbiology, Germany - Olavius geniculatus... | ecosystem: Host-associated > Annelida >... | reverse complement strand
CTCCTTCTCCTTGCCACGATAACAATGCCTTATACGCTCTCGGGCTTTGATCGCTGCTCGACGCACCATTTTGTAGTGAGTGAAGACTAATGATAGACTGAAAATTACCAATAGCAACTACAGGTTCCATCGTATGTATTCGTTTCAGAGCTAGGCCAAATAGATGTTGTAGGTTTACTTCTCTTGATGGTTACTCCATTTTAGATAGGCCTACAGGTACAAATTGTAGGCCTACAGGAAGATGGACGTCAGCTGGTAAGATTCAAAAGCTGAACGCACACAGAGCAAAGGTAGTCGGGTTTATTATAGCACTGGACTGAACTATGAAATCAACATAGCATGGTGGTCGTAGCTGCTCTAATCCACAGATCAATGCATGCATGCTGGCAGACTAGCCACGTTAACAACATTGCACCCTTTGTAAGTTTGTAGCCGCTTTTATTACACAAGGTGACGCAAAAAGTTCGGGACCTAACGGCTTGTAACTTTAGAAGTTAGAAGCAAAGTTCAGAAGTTAAGATCGTGCTTTGCAATGCGCCGAAAAAAACAACAGTCGAATGACAATCTTTCTGTCAATTTCTTACGGTTTTCTGTAGGCGTGTAGAACATTTTCACTACTGCAGTTGAGCTCGTTTACCAGTTTTGCTTCTGTTGCTTCAGTTTACTTACTTACTTTTAGTTATATACTCTGATGGAGAGAAAGGGTTAACGCGGGCACTTGTTCGTCGCGAGTACAGGGTACATAGACACCAGTGAAAGTGCAGTGCGCGCCCGATGACATGTTGATGACTGCACTGCACGCAGTCTCTGGGCTACCGTGATCATGGCTAAACGATCATCGATGACTGCTGCAGCTGCTGTAGCCGTGGCAGTTGACCCCTGAACGTCGTGGCTGACGCGTGCTTGTCCCCCTCGCTGTCCACCCGGTGTTATCATCATCTCGCACAAACTACCGGGCGGGGTCACGGGGGCAATTCTCCCGAGTCCGAGCAGTTAGAGGGGTGGAAAATCTCCCTTCGTAACATTCTGCTATACGTAATTTCTGCTTTCTGTCCCGAAGTTAACGACGTCGACGATCTCGTTAAGAAAATGTGCAAATTCGCGTCGACTTTTTCTGGCAAACTCACACAAGGCAATCATTCACATTTTCGTACTTTAAAAAATCCGGCACGCTTCTGTTGCCTCATATGCAGACGTAATAATCGGCCTAAATAAATAGGGCCTATCGATAAGGCGTACGCTATAGGCTAAAGTCGACTCGTGCAATGCATCCCCGCGTAAATTCGCGTATCAGACATGCGCCCACCGTCACCCACACTACGCGCCAGCGTATTAAAACCATCACCGAATTCGGAGAGGAGGATGGGAGAGGAATGGCGTTAGATGAGCTGAACAGTGACGAACGTTCTGTGATTATCTAGACTATAGCACTCTACTCAGCTATAGCGTTCAAGTTAATTGTCGAGCGCTGACAGCGTGACAGTATAGTAGGCTACTGCTCGTATAGTGGCAGTGCTGGTATGCTTAACGCCTGGTTCATGCGTACCATACGATAGACGTTACATATAGAACTTCGTCTAGTGTCGTCTAATGCAGGTTACCGCGATGCTGTCAGCCTACAATGTGGTGAGTGAAGTTGAACCGTTTCATCTTTAATTTGTACTGCAGTCATCAGTTCGGAAAGAATTGGGGCAAATGAAAACTGTCGAGGAAGAGCCGAAAATCGACGCTAAAGCCCGAGAGCTGGGATTATTTGGATGGGTCACCCAGTCTTTTCCAACTGTACTAGGGAGTCCGTGAAGCGTCGTAACTTCGCGTCACGTAAGCGGGATCCCTGTTGGAGCCTCGCTTGCTAAAAGTTAGGCTAGGTGTCCACTATTTTATTGCAGCCAGGAAGCATGATCGATGGTCTTTGATGACACTAAGGCGAATTCTAAATCACAAAAAATTTGCTCACTGTGCAGTTTTTCTAGAGAAAATAATGCCTATTGCAAAAAAATTGCTCAAGAGATTTGTCGATTTAATACTGCTCACCGCTTTACGTAAGAGGCCCACTAGTTAAAGCACTGTCGAAGTGAGTAATCGAGTACGCAGAATGAGCTCCAAACTGTGCTTGTACTTTTTTTAATGCACGTTGTCGTGAGTATACAGGCTGGGCCAAAAATGGCACCATTTTTGTACACCTTATAATTTCGCCAAATATTAACAGATTTTCAAAATGTTTCACTGTCAAAATCAGGAGATAATTAGTAATAAAACTATTACTATAGATCCCACCACTCCTCAACTGTGTCGGTTAATATTTGGTGAAATTATAAAGTGTACAAAATATGGTGCCATTTTTTGGCCCATCCTGTATGTCATAGGCCCGCAAACTGTTCGAAAAAGCGCAGAACATCAGATCTAGTGATTTTTCTTGGCTATGTTTTTGTCGAACTGCCTGTGTGATTATAGCTTGATATATCGGACATGTATGTCGATCACGTGTTTCCGGTGGAAATGACGTCATCATCAACAGTCGACGACCAAGACGTTATGTTTGCTTCTTTTTCGTATCAATCGGCAGAGACACTTGAAGCGTTTGTACGCAATTTAATTCACTAAACTTAATATTTTTCTTAAAATATATCTTTATTTATCTAGTTAATTAATTAATTAAGACCGACGTATCACCCAAGAATTAGGATAAAAATAACACTAAATTCTCTTTATACAAATTCATAGCAGGAATGCCCCTAACTCAGCCTAACTGCAATAAGGGCAGTCGTAGCTCCGCGCCTCTGCAGATCGACGAGCGTTTGCATGGTTTTGTATCGTCGTCGTCAGTTAACTCGAAATCTCTTTATCGCGTACACCACGCTCGCAGTTCACCTGCACTCACTTAACAATGGACAATGACATAGCATATTACGTGTATCAGGCGATATCGTTGCCAGTTACATACATGTCGGGTTCTCCCGAAACTTGCTGTGCAAATTTTGACCGGGGTTAACTGTCAATTCCCTAAATTTTTCCCCCCTCCGGTCCCCGCTGGAAGTCCGAGGCCCCCGGCTAATACAATGCCACTTGTGATCAAATGGCATGCATCTCGTTCTGTCCAACGGCTTTCACAAAATGTAGGCCTGCAGACGGACAGACAGACACACGATGCTATGGTAACATGAGTTGCAATAGCCGGCACAACGATGCCGCTTTAAAATAAGACGCGCTGTTTCTAAAACATGTTTATTTAATGTAGCGTTTATTTATATTGTTTCGGGTTCTACCATAGATAAGCCGGTAGGCGACCTGCTTGCGAGCTGCAAGCTTTAAGGCGCGTACAGAGCGACGTAACTGAACTGAACTGACACGGTTTGTTTTTTTACGAACTGACCAGTAGTAACAAGCAGGGAGGTATAAACGCATAAAAATATAAACTTATTGGTCATTGGTTAACGCGTACGTGAGCACAGTCACGTAGGCCACTGACGCCGTTACGCGGTGCCTACTATAATGCATTACTGCTTGCCTATCGGTCAGTTCGTCAAAAACTAAAGCACTTGCCTTTAAGCAACGCCATTGGTAGGTTGTAACGACAGCTGAGTTATCATGTTACGCACAGCGCAGACAGACAACAAATGCAAAAACTCAGACAGTCACAGACACGCTGCCTGAATTTAAGGGTCGCAATTTAATAAGCCATAGCTTGCAGTTCGCGAGTCGCAAACCAATTCTTTTTTTTTGTTTTTGGCTTACCAAGTTACTTTTTACATTATTTTACTGTTATGCATGCACGTCCACTGTTGTATATAGGCTAGGAGGCGGTATACACTTGTGATTGATTGTATAGTTTACTTCATGTTTGCTTCATCGTGTAAACGGGCTATAATTGATTGTCTACGGCAGCATCATCTTCACAAGCGTCAGCAGCAGTCAGCATGTGACGTCACTAGACGCGGATCGGCAGTGGATATTTCACCGACGTCCGGTGCCGACTACAACCACAACGACGACGACAGCCGGTCTAATAACACTGACACGGCGTCAGAGACGAGCTGTGCCAGTCCTCGAGACTGCTCCGACACATCCACGACCACCTCGACCACCGCTGGTGATCGTCGGCGTCGGCGCTGTTACACCAGGTGCTCGTCCCTCCGCTGCCCGTCTCACGTTCCCGGCGCCTACCACGGCGGGAGGCGACGCGAACAGCCACCGGCCGTCTTCAACTCGCTGGCCGAGAGAAGGGCCTGGGAACGCGAACGTCTCAAGAAAGATAACCACAACACGAGTAATCACATCACGTGTTTTTGATACAATAATTGTCAGACTGCATATTGTAGTGTATAGGACAAGATAACATACGCTTATAGGTCTATACCTCCTGATTGGGTGATAGATTTTATTCCTTTCTGATGGCGCTATATGGAAATGTGCTAAGTTTAAAATTCACCGTTGAAGTTTAAACGTAACTTAACGCAATACAAAAATGTGCTTTTACATGCTTCATGTGTTAGCTAAGAGAGATGTTTTTGTGCTTTTTGTGTTGTTTTTTTGGCCGACCGTTAAATCGAGTCTTTGGCACGTTATGTTGTCTGTCTGTCGTCTATCGTCGTCGTCTGTCGTCTGTAAGGCATGTATTGTGGCTAAACCGTACGCCGTAGGGGGTCGGCGATGGTATCGTTGGATCGGGCGATGACGAGTTCCTAATTTCTATAAGCTGTTTCACGTTTCTATATGCAGCGGTTTGCCCGCAATTTACAATGCAAAGTTGCTGCCTGCAGCCACCACTCACGTGGGCCAAATTACCGCATCGTATCCTAGCGTTGATTGAAACGTTTGATATAGCAGCGTCATCATAGCGTATATGAAACTGCAGTCACTCTGGGAAATCTTTATTTTTCCGCGACCGGAAGTCGAACGCTAGCCTTCGGATATAGGCGGTACAGTCAGCCTACCCTAACGACAGCAGGCCTTCTTATTATAATTTTTTTCGAACAGCGTACAAGTTACCTTTGCCAATGGAAGGAGGTCACATTTGTTCGTGCGTTTGTATGTAAGAATATTCAAAAAGTTGGGCGTAGCCGTATGAGAAAAGTTTCAATTTCGCTGTTCGCGTGCTTCTACAGGGTAGGCCAAAAAATTAAGCTATGGCACTATGTCCATATCTTTGCTAAATATTGATCGATTTTCACAACTTTTTCATCTGTGGACTCTGCAAGAAATTTGCTACTCAGCGACATACACATCACACCTTTATGTCGCTACACTACTTTGTAAAATATAAATATCCAAAAACGTACAATAAGGTCGAGTGGTAAATTTTCAAAGTATTAAGGTAAAATGTTAAATATACGTTATAATAAATGTCAAAAAATTTAGGTGTAGCTACAAAGTAAGTTTTCATGTTTTAAAAATAGTGCAAAACTTGTAGGGCCGAGCAGTTGAAATACATTGCTCTGTATGCTCATGCAGGTAACTGAGCAAGATTGCAGCCATCAACCAGCATTAATGTACATTAAAAATTACTGCACAGTAAAATCGTTAAAAGTATTTGAAAAAAAAGTTCAATATGTCTTCCAATGTTTCTGACACTTACTATAGCTTATATTTTAACATTTAAGTTAAATACTTAAAAAATTTACCATTAGACCTGTCCGTCTCTTACTGTATGTTTTTGGATATTTATTTTTACAAGGTAGTGTAGCGACATAATAAGTGAATGTGCATGCTACTGAGTAGCAAATGTTTTTGCAGAGTCCACTGGTGAAAAAATTCTGAAAATTGATTAATATTTAGCTAAGATATGGACAAAGGCCAATAGCATACTTTTTGGCTCACCCTGTAGGCCTACAGTGCATACAGTTCGCTGTTACCGATTCTCGCCTACTTTGTTATGCGGTTGTCCTAATCAGCCATACTATTAGTCTTACTCGTCCGTCCGTCTGTATGTCCCTTCGCCTCTTACGGGCAACTTAAATATAGGTAATAGCGAGAAAAGCCGTATCCTCTACAGCAGCCGCCATTTACGTCTTAGCTGACAATGTACGTATTCATATGGCAATTTTTAAAATTAATTATTGTCGTTATTGTGTCTAACTGTGACGTTGTGTTCCAAACAGTCGAGCGTCGTCGTCGATACAACATCAACGATCGAATACACGAGCTGGCTTCTCTGCTGCCCAAATATTACGCACAGTAAGTCCTCACTTTCACTACTTCCTGAATAAAATAACCTAATATTTAAACACACAAAAACGGAAATATAAAATAGAATTAAGTTTTCACGTGACAGGAAATTGTTTTATTAACTACCTGTTCTCTAAGAAATAAACTTTGAAACATAGTAAAGCATATTAGAACTCACTAAAAACAGAAACACAAACAGTCGTGTTCAACGATTTTGCATCCAAAACACCCAAGAAATAAAAAAGTCATAAAAAGTGGTATAGGTTGTTCCATGCGTTGGCAGTACGCACTGTACGCTCTGGGAAAGTGGGGACCTAAATGTGCCAGAACATCGAAAGTTGTTTAGTCGCAATATTCTTTACCGTAACCTATCTATCCATTTGACCAGACTAACACTGTGATAGCAGAGAAATAACTGTAGCGGTTTGGCGGATGTCTATAAAATTCACTGTAGCCTATATGCGAGTAGTCACGTATAATTACTCCGCTGCTGAAACTGTCACTGTCTGGTGCTTTGGCTATTGCCGGATCTTGCCCCGCACTCTCACTCTCTTTCTGATCTCGGTCTTCGCATGACTGACACTGTAACTATACTTTGCTACGAACACTTCCTAGAAAGCACCAGGACTGGGCTATAGGTAAAATTGGAGGCAATTTTGCCTGCTGAGTGTAATGATTATGACTAATGTAATTGTCAAAACTTCGGCAAGCCGTTTATGCGCCTATATTACAAACAGTGCGAAAAACGGTGCATACGAAGGATGCTATAAGACCATCCTTCGTAATTTACCGTCAAAGCGCACTGGACACGTGAAACGGACTCTGGATTATTGACCCCTCCCGAATCACTTTCCAAGAACTTGGAAACCAAAATAAGTACGTGTCGTTTAGAAGTAAGTAGGCCTATATCAATATGCACCACTTCAAATTTGATTTATCCGGCCTCCAAACTGTTGCGTGAGTGCATTGTGTCAAACGTTAATTATGTCTGCAGCTTACAGCCGCCAATTCTGTTTCTCCATATACGGCGAACCCCAAGCAGCACTTCCTAGTACAATGCACGCTGCGTGCCTCACAAGCCAGAGACGTTACTTCTGACATCTAGCTTAACTGATCAATTGCGCAAGGTATTGGCAGTTAGCTAACTGTGACATTTGACTTCCATTTGCGCTACAGAAATAATCTCACTTACTTACTCATTTTAGACTCAAAATATGCGTATATCTTTCGAAACTTTGAATTGCTGACATTTATAAATAAAATGATTAGGCTATAATATGACATGTCTTTATTGCTCTCTAGCCGATACGAATACTGTTAGCTTGTGCTCAACAGTGTTTGTTCGTTTGTGTCTGTCTATATGTTTGTCTGTCTGTGCGTGCGTCTACAGAGAATGCCGTAGCTGGAACAAAGGTTCAATCCTACGCTGCACGGTCGACTACGTGCGCAGTCTGCGGACGCACCAGCAGACGCTGTACACGATACTGAAGAAAAACCGACAACTCGAACAGAACAATCAGCAGCTCAAAAACAAACTTCAAGTTAGTATAGCTGCCTGCATCCCTGCTAGTTATATAAACACGTGTACCCAAGTCGAGTAAAAAAGCAACTAGCGTAAAGTAGACGAAACTTAGTTTCGTCAATTGCCATCGCTGCGGTTCGCAGATTTTGACTAAGGTTTTCGATCCCCTGTTCCACGGAAGACCGCGGTTCTCTGTCATATACTTACAGTAATTCCTGAAGTGACGTGTTTCTGTTAAATGGCACTTTATAATTTCGATGATATTTTGTCTAGCAGCTTCAGCAAGGTGCACGAGTGTAACAGACGGAGAGACCGCGCTACTGTAGCATCTTGTTACAATAGCCAGTGTAGTTTTTAGCGATGCCGCCCAAAATCTAGCGATTTTAGATAATAAAAGCACACAAAGGTGCGATCACGTTACCCATCGATTCATTGTTTGTGACTTGTAAAATATTTAAAGCCTGAGTGAAATTGAAATATGCTTTGTTCATTTGTTAACTTTTGCATTTGCATTTGAGCTATGAATTAGCACCTACCTGCTTAGATGCAATAATGCTAACTGTGGCTGGCGTTGTCTTGAGTGCAGAATCTGTTGCTGGCGACGTCAGAACTACGACATTTTGTCGACGACGATGCAGCGGTTTGCTGCGACGTGATTCAGCTGAGTGCGGAGGACGGCAGAACGCTTGTTGACATGGTAACCGGTTGCCATGACGACGCATTGGACGCCGTCTCTCTCAGTGCGTCATTATCTCCCCTGCATCATCAGCATCAACAGCAAAAACAAGAACAACTTACTGGTTCTGGTGACACGCCCGAGAAAAACTTTTCTCCGGAGCTGTTCCTCAACACGTGTGACGAAAACATGACGTCATCGTCTTCATCGTCATCATCATCATCACCAGTAGCAGTAGCTGCTCCAGTTCCTTTACATTGTCCGCTAGCTAACGGCTGTGCTCCCGTAACGTCTTAGTCAATTAGGCCTAATTATCCACAGTTTTTTTGCTACGGAGTTTATTAACTTTTTATTATATTTATAAACGTGCTTTTAGTTTTTTTTTTACTTTTTCTGGTGATTATTAGGCTACAGCTTGCGGCGCCGAGAGTTAAAAAATCTGCTGTCATAATTGCTATGGCCAAGTCTGCTAGACGTCGACACAAAAAGAGTTAATATTTTCCATAGTGACTGAAGATTTTCACAATGCGCGATTGCCACAAGCAAATGTTGTAAGTGCATATAGATGCTTGCGTTGAGTGGTAGTCTCGGTTTAGTGGTTTCACTAACCATTGAGAGTATCTCTCTTCAACGCGACTTAGCAGCTAAGCAACTCGCCTGCAGCTGTATGGCGCACTGCAAACTGTAGTCACACGCTGCCAACATGCTATTTATTTGTGTTACTCGATATGCTATTGTCAATGTAAAGTGGACAGCGCGAGAAAAAAAATCTGATCATTTTGATACGCTGTATGTGTCTGACGCGTCTCCAGCGCTGCGATCAGTAACATTATTAGGCACTTAGCTACATAATATTGTCGCTTATACGCTTGCAGTCTCTGCTTTAAATGTGTTCCGCTGTAATTGTATGCTGATTTTGTTTCACAATTATTTGGTATTAAACTTTTTAAAACTAATTAATGTACATGTACGTGACACAGTATAAAACTGGAAAAAGAAAGTTTATGTCTCATAGACGCCTGTTTTGCAATATAATATAGACAGAGTCCAAAACGTAGGCCACTGAATTTTTGTCAGTTAAAAGTCGACTGCATCACGTAGGCTTATTGGCTTAAAAACCAGTTTAAGCTATTGACACATTTAGTAACAAATTTGCAATAAATCAGGCTTAGTCAATGTTAATTTTCAATGTGTCAACACTTTTTACTATATGAGGAAGCAAGCAAATTCATATATGGACTATTTTTTTAGTGAACGAATAATATGATTTCTGTAAGTCATTTTATGATCACATTTTTCTTTAGTTCAAAAACCATAACTTCGTGTTGTACTGACAGAGTTTTTAGTTAAACCTGGGGTTACTCTTTTATCATAACTTATTCATTATTTTATACGTTTCTATCATATCGCTGTTGTATTTTCTATATATTTCAGAGTGCACACTATACACACTAGGCACTAGGCCTATGTTTCACGTAGGCCTACACACACCTTAAGGCTTCTCTAATCTAATATCGCTACGTTACCTTGTGATCTAATTGGCAATGCGTGTTCTCAACACTTAATTAGACTTTGATTGCCTAGTTTCTAATTTCAGAATGAGAATTAGATACTCAGAGTCAGACTGAGATTCTGCGAACGAAGACAGAGCTTTTAGACGTGCTTGCTTATTTATTGTACGCAGCAGCAGTTGCCGTGTCGGTTGCCATGGCTACGACGCTGGCAGGTGCGCGTGAATGAGCGAGCTGCGGGTGTGGGTGTCACGATATTTTTATAGAGTCCATAATGTAAGCTTTGCTATTCGTCACGGCTTTCGGAGTAGTGCTAATTGAATAGTGAGGAATAGTCTATCAAACTTTTGCATTCAGCTTGACTAAAAGTTGTGTAATAGCCTACACTAGTATGGCCACGAAGACAACGAATGGTGGTCTAACTTTGACTGACGAAGTACTGGACGCCATGGTTGCTGAGATTGTGTCGGAGCTCCAGTCGTCAATGATCGGCTTCCATCTGCGCAAATGTGCTGAAGTGGAGGTCATGAAGTGTACCGGCAAAGGCTCGGACTCAAAGGACGTGGTCATACGTCTGCTGGCCACGTCTCCTTGGTTCAAACAGCTCTGCAATGCCATCTATCATCGCGTACAAAACTTCCAGGCACCACCGCATCGTCTGGCTGCTCCTGATCACGCCAAAGAACCAGTCTCTTACATTCGGCGTGCTCAGGTCTGTATTTCATTACAAAGGTAATATACCGCACGTTACCAGAAATTGAGTCTCCATCTTTCAAAATTTCCAGGTTCCCTTTGACAATATTTGGTGAACTAGATGTAACTGTTCTTTCATTAAGACTGTTACAGACTTGTTCAAAGAAGAAAATTGAAGAAGTAAGCTCTTCTTTTTCATAAGTTTATGTGTCAGCATTTGTATTGACAACATCGTATGTACGTAGCAGTAGCAGTGTCGCTTGGTGTACAGGTGAACTGGGAGAAGCGTGTGCTGAAGAGCATGAACAGCATGTGTACGGAGCTTAACGTGTCGCTGGCTCGACGTCGGGCCGACAAGGAACAGCGAGACATGTCGGCCAAGTGGACCGAACTTGGCACGACTGAACCCGATCTCAGCAAGTTCCGACCTGTCTACGCTGCAAAAGACTTCCTTGATGTCATCGCCGCGCTGAAGAACACGAACCAAGTGAACTGTGGAGACCCGTCGGTGTTCTCGTGCTACTGGGGCATCGTGCAAGTTCTTCTGCCCGTTAAAGACCTACATCAGCTGCAGGTATAGATTGAGCCATTTGTAATAGACGACTATTGTTGTGTTTATTTGTTGTTCTACCATCCCAACAAATAACCCTGCCATTCTTCAGTGCTTTGAGGCTGTTGGTTGTATGACAGAAAGGACATCCAGCCTGTAAAAAGTAACGTCACAAAGCATATTGCGGTGAAACGTAAACTGATCATTGAACACTGTCAGAATTTTGCATCATTTAATTTACAATAAAATAAAATCAAATTAAAATATACATTTTATTGCATTAGACTTTCTGTTATAACATTAGAGGCAACTGATGTGAGATGCAGTAAGCTGTGGTCTTCTGATAATTTTGACTGTTGTCTTTTTCATCAGACTGTTGCTTGTAACCAGATCACTGCAGTTCACGTTGCAGCACTGGTATGCATGAATAGGTACAGTTTGCAGAGATGTCAATCAACCAGCCACAGACCGGTGTCGACGATTGCCCGGAGATTCCGGCGGAACTTTTCGACAGCGAACGGTCACGGACAGCTGCCATCTTGTCTCACGTGACTGATGGCTCTCCGGCCGCCGCGCAGGAGTTTGCCAAGCGAGGTTGTCCTCTGAGCTGGCGCTCGGTCATGTGGAAGCGCATGCTGGGGATCCGCGTGGACGACATCGACCTGATGTACTATGAACAGCTCAAGACGCACGTGCTGCAACACGAACTGCTGGTCGACAGTCTTGTCTACAAGGACATCAAGTTAACGGCGACAAATGACGATCAGTACTTCGTCTTTGAAGATTATCTCTACCAGGTGAATTCGTATGTTTCTGTTGTTTCTTTAGCCGACCTCTCATTTTTGTGTCGTTTTTAATATATTGCCCGATTTGCTGGGTTTTGCACATTTTTTGGCATTTGAATCGGACTACTACACGGTGTCAGAAAAATGAGAAAGTCACTTATTTCTATTGGTTGTTTTAATTGATTATTGTTGGTTATTTTATTAATAAATAACATATACTGCCTGACGCCAATTGCCAAGAGTCTTGGAGACAGACAAAATTGGAGCAGGGGGCCTATGGAGGATAAAAAATATTTAACAGTGATTTAACCTGAAGTGTAGCAAAATAAGGCGCCACTTTGTAAACACATTCAGCCTGTGCCATGACAAGATAAGAGCATGGGTTAATCTAGTGAAAGATGGCGTGTGATCGTAATGTACGCAGATTCTGCTCCCGTTCTCACGCGACACGACTGTGCTGCAACACTTCACTCACAGCAGCGCGTCGCCCGCGCGAGCCTTCATTCGCGATCGCTTCGGTAGCTCCGACGATCATCAGGTATAGGCTTTTGTTGTAACTTGTTTCTCTTTTAGACTACGTAAGCTTCCATTATCCTCGTAGCCTGCTTATATCGCAACATGGCGAAGCGCTTGACGGCCTACATTGGCTGCACGTGCCGGAGCGAGTCCAGTACATGATCGCGGTGCTGGTGTACAAAGTCTTGCACGGACTCGCACCGGCATATCTTGGTCCACTCAACTATACGTCGCCGATTTCTCCGTTCTGCTACCATTAACCGTCTGGCAGTGCAGTGCTTCAGGACAAGTTGGTTTTCCCGGTTGTCGGTTCACAAAGGTGAAACGATCTGCCAGACAACGTGGCATCTGCCGAGTCGTTGTCTATCTTCCGCCAGCGCCACAAGACTCGTCTCTTCACAAAATAATTTTCCGACTATTTTCTGGACTAACTGTATTTGTCTAACGAACCTAGCAGTAGTTTGCATCAATTAAGCCACTTTAAAAAACTTCTGATTGAGTGATGACATATTTTTCACGATTACTGCTATGATTTGCTGCAGTCTCTGTTGTCATATTTATGGGGGCATATTCTATTTTTTCGATTCCATCCACTTTTCTCTCCTCTTTTTTTCCACTTTTTGTTCCTACTATTTACCCT
>Ga0209671_1005251_pt1 | contig 13058 bp, 5 predicted proteins | sample WorMetHERISLAND2_2_FD_187401 | JGI IMG/M metagenome (GOLD analysis project Ga0209671, IMG submission 187401) | Marine gutless worms symbiont microbial communities from Max Planck institute for Marine Microbiology, Germany - Olavius geniculatus... | ecosystem: Host-associated > Annelida >... | reverse complement strand
GAATAAATCGTTTGATATGGGCAGAATAACAAAGGATGATCGCTGTTTGAACACCGATATTAGCAGTAGTGTTTGTTTTGCTAGGTAATGTGGTCACACAATAAAGTTGTGGTGGGTGGAAGAAATTCACGTTTACGCGCCATAAATTTCTGCTTGTAACAGTGAAAAAACGGTTAAAATCGGTGCTAAATTACCGAAGTTATCCCAAAAAAAACTGGGGGTCCGTTTTTTGGACCACCCTGTATATTGGACTCGTAACTTTCAGGCTGCGACTCGACTGTAACTATAGAGTCATTTACAAGCAACCTTGAGCAAGTGGCTAATGCACTATGAGGTCAAGTCGACTCAGCCTCATATCCCCAGCGAGATGATAATCATAATGATAGGCCTATGATGAAAGAACTGACTGCGCATGGCATGAAGGTCGATGAGTATCTCGGACAGTACGATGGCGGCATCCAGCAGTACAAGAATACACATCGCGATCTGCAGAGGTGAGCTGTCCAGCACTTTCTCCGTGCGTCGCCGACATCTACAGTCAATCAATCAATCAATCAAAAAAATAATCACTTACAAAAGTGACCAGTGGTGTACAACACACCTAAAAACTAAAATAAAACCTAAGGATAATACACATCACATTCAGATTAAGCCTATATAGGCCTACCTATGGTCAACTAGGTCAACTCAGCCTTCCATCCCTCCGTGGTAGGTAAATCGAGTACCGGCCTATCTGGCTGGGGTTAAGGCGGGGCGTGTTCACCTCTGTCGGGTGGCAGGTAACACTGTGTGATCCCATATGACAAGTGACGCTCCGTAGCTCTGAGATGGGTTCGCTCATTAGGAGCTACATGCGACCTTTCCTTTTAACCTTTACCGCCGGTAGGCTACTGTGGCGTCATGGCAAGAGGGCATGTCCCCTCCTGAATTTTAACCTGTCGAAAAATTTGTTTTCAAAAATACCAAATTTCGAGCTAAAAACTAATCATTAAGTTAACTGGTACCGTGGCGTCGAGTAAGGGCCGCAGAAAAAGACAAACCCCCATAAATTTCTAAATTTTAGCTTGTCAGAAAAGTTGTCTTCTTATCAAAAAATTCTTAGGATAAAAATACAAAATTTAAGGCCAAAAATTAACAATTTTAAGAAATGTGGGGCTAAATCAAAATATTTAACTCCATCATATCCGCTGACGAAAAATTGCAACTTTTTATCCACCCAACTGACCCAATTGGCGAAAAAGTGGGGTGCATTTAAAATTCGGAAATTCCGTCTTAACAGCAACACCTATCGTTTCTGCATATGGCAAAAAAGAAAAAAATGACCCCCAGTATAATCAAAATTTGAAAAAAGTTGAAAAAATAAAATTTGCCATAATTTACTAAGCCTATATCCGCAATATGTGTCTCCAAAATTATATGCTGACAATCTAAAATATAAATTATTTTAGCTTCGCTGAATAAGACTTTTCATTTACTTCTGCGAGTCCAACGTTGGGCTTCTGGTGTGCTGGTTTTTGCATTGTGAAACTAAACTGAAACTTCTCGCGAGTGCAGCCTATATATGCAATACGTTCAGCTGATGCCCTCACAAATAAAACATGATTAATTTTGCATAAAGTTGGGCAGCGAACGCAGATGGATGCAACGGGCTGCGGACGAATGACCGACGTGGCTATAAAGGCTAATGGATGCTGTGACGAAACAGGTCCACGACACATTTTCGTTAGGTAGGCCGTTAGCTACGTCCCGAGGTAAAGTTATATGGACACAGAATTGGAGGACGCTTGGAAGTTACAGCTCAGTCCGTTTAAGGCAAAATGTTGCTCAAGTTTTTTTTAGCACGTTTGCCATAATGTAGACCTACGAAAATGCAACAGGTCCAACGTGATTACACAAACATTATTACTGCAAGTTTGTAATATTTTTTCACCTCCATAAATTATCATAAAGCAAACGAACTGCAAACAACAGGCCCGTCGAAAGGAAGGAAGGGTAACAGGAAAGTTTTCTCCGGGCCCCGCGACGTTTGGGGGCCCCGCCGTCGCTCAGAAATAAAAAGCGCACCAGAGTGCGCCATCTTAAAAAGCAAAATTCAAAAATTTTCTGCCCAGATGGGCCCCGCGAAAATGTTTTTCCCGGGCCCCGCTGTGGCAATCGACGTCCCTGACGGACAATGGTGTTACTCAGCTCTGACGTCATCATCATCATCGACAACCGTGGGCTCAACGCCCGTTGGCGTCTGACGCCGTTGTTACTGTCGCTGCCTACCGCTGCCTATCTAGGGCAGCGTGGCTTAACTCCTGCAGATTTCAGTCGTGTTGTTACTTTTATAGTCAGCGCATCTACACTCATCTGACCGACCCTCCTTTAGGGACTGACAGAGGCTTCCCGCTGGTGTTCGACCATCGCACCAACGAGGTGCAGTTCATCCGCCCTCCTCGAAGAAGAAGCCGTTGACCGCTACCTTTATGCCTGGGTGAGGACTGGTGAAGGACTAGCGCCCCGCTGGTTTTAAGCCAGAATTTCTATGTTCCCGGGGTTAAGCTCGAAGTAGAAGGCCTAGTCAATCGTGTTTTCCTGGTCAACCCGCTGGACACGTGACCACGTGACTGTCCTGAGGCCTGGCAATTTTGAGGGGTCCGACCAGGGATCGAACCCACGGCTCTGATGTGCCGTTCGTGTATTTTTAGCGTGTTTTTTTTGTTTGCGTAATTTTGTACAGTTTTGTAGTTTTAGGTTTTCATTATTAATTACATCGCTTTTTGTATTTTGCGCTGCTTCTCGGCGTAATCAAGGTCGATTGATCGATCGGTAGGGAAGCCCAGAAGAAATAGTTAATAAGCCTGCATTAAAATGTCTCAAACACAATAATTGTACCGTCATAGCAGAGACAAAGCTATTGATCACAGGCTGAACGGTAGTTCAAGCCCTGTGTTAACGGCGACTTCTCTTTCTTATGGGGAATCCAAAAATTCGACCCCCACAGAATCAAAACCCCTGGCCCGATTGAAATAAAATTTGGCACGGTTGATTACGTCGGGGAGGGGACCCGTCATGCAAAATTTTACGCAAATCCCTCCAAGGGGGGCTTCTCGGCAAATGGGTGAAATATACGCAAAAATTTTTATTTATATATGCCTTTTTTTCTTTGACTCACCTACAGGTCAGACCTTTTAAGGGATTTTACGCTTAATGCGTCAAACGACGCGGTTCTGCACAGTTTTCCTCACTGACTCCAATTTCTGGTTACGTTTATGTAAAAGCAAGTTACAACAGACAATAAATTATGCGCTCTTTTTGAATCCCATACAAGTCAATCTCCCTGACAGTTCATGCACTTCGTGTATACTGTTTTTAGTCATAGAAAAAAAAACAAAATTTGGCACCAAAACATCTATAAAAATACACCATTCCAACACTAAAATATCAAAAAAATTTCTGGCGAGCGGGCGCTGTCTCCTCCCCAAAACAGTTTCACTGTAAAGAGGAGACTTCTTCGACGTCTTCGGCGACTTGACTTTTGACGCTCGATCTGTCCCCAGAATGAAAGTCCTGAATCCACCTATGGTGCGATTTGGCGGACGGTTGCTTCCCCATGCTGAGTCCAATGCTCTGTCTTGGACTCCGCTGGGGGCTCCACCTCAGACCACCGTTATGGGGCCGCTTCAGTTGCTCTGCTCGTACCGGTGCATGGATTCGGAAGGAACGTGGCAATTAGGCGCACGTTTTTCGTCGCAGGTCACAGTGTGGTATTCGTCTAACGGGGTTTATGTGCAATAAAATGCAATAAAATGCAATAAGAATGCAGTTAAACAACTGGAAGCGGTCGACTCTGTGCAACTAATAATGGGCGAGGTCGGTCAAGTTTCGCAAAAACTTTGTCTTAGACCGAATGTGATCTTTTTGAGTCCAAGCCCAAATTAACAGAACTGAACGTGACGCCCGCGCTACAAACTCGAAAGCGCGAAACACCGGAGCATGTTTTCGAAGTGACGACTCGCCATTATAATCGAAAGATTTTGACGTTTAACGTTTACTTTTGCCTATTGAATTTTAATTCATTTTGGTGACTTGTAAACTTAGTAAGCTAATGTGCAGTAATTTTGACGTTTTAGAATTAAATGGCGTACTTAACGGGCGAGAAGCAACTCGTCATGTACCTTCGGTGTCTTAAATCAGTCTACAAGTAGGCTTCAGTTTCTGTGGAACTTTCTCCCCATATACCCCAGTGCAATGAACTGTACTGATGTCGGCTTTTCAATATATCAATATATCAAAATGTTCCAGGCTTACAAAATCGATCTAAGTTTACCGCAGTCTTCGTTCAGTTATTCGGTCAGTAAGACTGTAGCCTAAAATCGACCAAACGACTTGATTTGAGTGCTGCTGTCGACTCGATAGTCGACTATAATCTACTAAAAATTAATCGAATAACTTTTGAAAATTAGTCGACTGAAAGTCGACTAATCAAAATTTTAAAAAAAATAGTCGACTGACTATAATAGCCGATAGCATTTTAGCATTTCAAACTGTCAACTTTAAACTAAAGATGTCGAAATTGTGCTGTATTTTGTTGCAAACAGATCTTGAACTAAAAAAAGACTGCATGCGTCACTCTAAAGAAGTTGTTCGTCTTAAAATTCAAAACACTGCTGTTGCTGTAAAAGCTATATAAAAGATGACTTAATGGTCAAATTTGTAAGTTATCTTTTTTTGGCATGCTCGTAGCGAACTTTAAGTAATTTTGTCCAAATAGTCGACAACTAGTCAACTAGCGAATTAGTCGACAGCGGCGACACTACTTGATCTGCAGCGCAATGTGTATGCTGACGTTATTCGCAACACTTTAAAAGACCTTTATCACTAATCAATGATGATAAAACATGAAAGTATGAGAACGAAACACTTGACGTTAACACAGCTAGTTGAATTACAAAGAGAGAGGTTTCAGGATCTGAAGCGCATTCCTGTAAAGAGATGTACACGCCTTTAACATTTTAGAAGTTCAAAGCCTATTAGTAGATCAGTCAGTGATCGTGAGAAAAAAACTGCATATTGCCGCTGGATGTTCTATAGCTGTGTTACGACAGGTAGGCCTATATGTGGCTTATTATAGTCGGCTAACTATTCACTAATGGACTATCACTGTTAGCAAAAATTGTTATCCGCAATACAGGTATCGCCCTCGCTGGTATCGACAATACCGTGTACTTGTAGAATATCGCCGCAAGTATCGTCAATACTTTTTAAAGCAAGTAACCACGTGGTAACCACCGCAAGTTACGAAACGTATTTAAATACGAGACACATATTTGGTATTATAAGTAGTAGGTTATTAAATAAATGTGACGATGCTAATTATTGTGTTATCAGCGACAACTGTGCAAAATTTCCTTTCATTTAAATTATGTGACGAACTGCCATGGCTAATGAAAATCTTTATTTGCCGTGTAAAATAGAGGCACGGATAATAATAGCCAGTTTTTTAGCATCCATATTTGCACGGTAGTATAGCCACTATAGCGACACCTTTATAAGTATGGTAGTGGAATATTTACTGATTAAATTAACTAGAAATTCTGTGCAGTGTCGGTCAGTAAAAATTGGCCATTATCAGGTAAATGTATGAATTTTAAACAGCAACTCGATGTCCTAGTTTTTTAGCTTTTTTTGCGAGTCACGGCACACGGAGTGGCCCAACAGAGAGCAAGTCCATAGATTTCGATCACGATTGCGACAAATATTGACTACATAAATTTATTTTCAAAATTTTATCAACAATATATTGTGCCAAAAAATGGAATTAAACGACTATTAAAGATCCCATCTCACCTTGAATGCATTGCTACATCACCTTGTATAATCTATTCAGCTTACGAGCGTAGAATATATATATATATATATATATATATATCAAAAGGTAACTTTCATTTTTCTAGACAAACCATACCCCACCGCATATTTAGCATGTGACCGGATGTTCAGCGACTGAGACAGTGTAGATTACCACGGATTTTGTTAGCGACAGAATTTTGCAAAAAAATGTAGGCCTATGAGAGTAAGGGGCCTACTTTAACCGACCACCCGGTAAAACGATCGGCAACAATGCACCCGTAGATAAAGTGCATACAAACACTCACGTTTTCTCTTCATGCAGTTCCAGAGAACGCAGTTCTTCGTCGAGAATGTCGGAGTCGACACTGTCCGACTCGAGGTCATGCAGAAACGTCGAGTCTTTGAGCCAGTGACAACGGTCTTCGTACTGGCTCAGTCTGCAGCACACGATAACACATATTAGACAGTTAGACTATGAGGACAGACTGCAGATACTGAACTTACCGAGTCTTGTCTACAGAAGAGTTCGTGGCGACATGATTGAAGCCTACAAATTTTGTCACGATTTGTACACTGTTGACTGTGGAATCTTGAAAATGACCAACAGCAGTATCACAAAAGGCCACAATTTGAAGCTGTCTAGACTGACTTGCTGTAACCGAGTTAGACATGACTACTTTAGCCAGAAAGTTGCTGAATACTGGAATAGTCTACTGATCGGCAAAAGGCCACCAGGCCTATCAAGCCGCAGAAGATGGTAAATGGTAAATGGTAAATGATAGCTAGTTACTTCAGCAGAAAAAGCGGCCATACTATCATTCAAGACAACGAAAGGGTCGAGATCCAGGAAGATGAGAATTGAAAAGGGGTAGGCCCTCTATCCCAGGTTGTGTGAGAAGCATCATAAATTTCTTCATCGGGGTTCCGGGCAAAGCCCTGACCAAAAACAACTTTTGGTGCATGTTGGCCGTGCAAAACTCATCTGGTGCGTAGCAGTTTGGTAATTTAGTGAGCTTCTAAAGACTCTGAAATTCGTACTTAGCGTAGGCTTACCACCATTGTGACAACAAGAACTACAGCGTAAAACCGACAGTACCGGCAAAAATTAAACTCTGTAACGTATCCTGTTATTTTAGTGAATTGTTCACATTAACAAAAATTAAAAATAGAGATCTAAGTCGGCAGCCCATGCAGTGCCGACATGATATATGCAACCGTCGTTCTAGACAATAATTGCTTAGTTATATTCACGCCTGCATATTTCTACACAGTTTCAAAGCGAAACTGCCTGATCTGGTTCATAGCGAGTTATATGCCTGTTGATGAATATTGGTAGCAAAAGAATTGTGAAAACTCGACAGTAGCCTATTTGATGAAGTTACGATTAATATGGGCCTCGTGGTTTATTTTTTAAACGACTTTCTGTATATGAACGAATCCTTTTGGATGGCGTTGATCATGATAGTGATTGATCGTAGGCCCCATGTGTCCATGTTTAGATTTAGTTTTTTAAAGCTCTGTTTCAATTTTTAAAATGTTGCTTTTTATGTAGGCAGCTTATTCAATGTGAAACCAAATGTGAAACAGTTGTTACAAATTACGTAACTTAGCTTTTCGACGCCCGTCCTAATGGTCCCTACGAGGCTACACAAATGCGCGAAAGGCAGACGAATATAGACAACCCGAGAGAATAAATATTTGCAGAGCTCTGAACAGCGTCTTGCGGTAAAAATGACCCAAAAAGCTACACGTATCGGTCGTGTCACCCTGTTTCTCTCTGCCAGCACGTCTGTCCGTCTGTCGGTCTGTCTGTCAAACATTGCATCTGCGGTTCTGCAAGTCATCAGAAGGTGTCAGCACCGTCGTGTAGGCAAAAGGCCCACCCATGTCGTTTTTCTGTCACCACGGCGAAGACCTTTGTCGTTTGCTGGTCTGTTAATGATCTGTGGGCTGTTTGCTTACGTTCGCTGTCAGTACAGATACACACACAGTGACTGGTGGTCTACTAATCATGCACTCTTTTTGCTTTGCACGGGACGTGGAAAACATCCAGAAGATGACGCATAATCACCGCTTCTAAGTTATGAACACAGCACAAGTGCGAGTTGAATGTGATATAACCTCAAAGAACGCCCTCACTGTATAAAAGTGTAAATTTTGCGCTGGTGAACTGGAAATAACTTTCGACTATACTCATTCACATAGAGTGTCCAACGACACCGACACAACACACAAGCGAAAACCGAAAACATTTTTTTCTTAATTCTTTAAAACTTTCAACGTTGACCGCGACTTAATCGTTACGCGATGACTAATTATCCGGCAGCCGTACAAACAGCCTATAGCCGGCTATTCATCCGGCAACCGGATCCGGCTGCCGAATAAATATCTTGTGCCTAATCGTAATTGTTATGACATTATAACTTCCACTGATATACAGAATGTTGTAGACCTGACGCGTCCGTGACAGGTCTTCCAGACCACTATATGATATAGGCCCTACGCCATATCAGGCCGTAATTGACCTATGCAGCAACGATAAAACCGACTGAGTTTGTCATCCAATGTCGCCCGCAGAATTCAGTAATATTATGACCACAATAATAACTTAAACCGGCCCAGATATATAAATAAACCTATAGGCAAACCGATGCAATATTTAGCAGGAATCTGACGTTCATTAGGCGCTGTAGACGCGTATGCATGCACGTGTAATGTAGATCTTTTATTCCATTATGTCAAGTCAATAATATTCTGACTGTGGTCTGCGCCAAAAAGCCGTCACTGTTTTATTGAGCTCTGCTCACGAATGCGGTGACTAGAATGCGTATACATCAGCAAGTCAAATTAAATTGTTTTTGCAACATGCAGCTTCATACAAATGTCCTGCTCGTTGCTGACTAGTCTAAGCTGTGTCAGTCAATCAAGGCTGAACAATAGGTTTTTGGAAACAGTTTTTAAGTTTTGGATTTTTTAGGCTTTAAAAATTTTGGTATAAAAAGATTAAATGCAACAATAGGATTAAGGTAAAACATCCCATACAATTGTCCCTGTCACATAGTTTTTTTTGTTAAGTTTAGCGAAAGATTTGTACTATAAATTGCACAACAAATAAAAAAACCTAAAATTTGGACTTTTGAGGTTCTTAGTTTTTAGAAAACGCAAAACTTAGGTTTATAAAGCCATTTTCAGCCTTGTCATCACTCGAATCGATCACTGACTAAGTCAGTCAATCCACCAATCAAGGCAGCATTTCTTAGGCACCCTGCTCAGCGTGACAAAAACGTACTTCATAAAACAAGGAAAGTAGTCGGTCCAGTGCCGAAAGGATATGCGACCGTCCGCTACAGCTAGGCGAATTTATCTACTGCCCTGCTTAACCCTAACTTTGACCTTTCACCTTTCGAGCTAAAATTGGCACACCTGCAGCGCACCAGTGTGTCAAGCAGACTGACCGATCCGCGGTAACATTTTGTCGCAATAGCCGCGGTATGCCGGGATCGTCGGCATGCCGCCTAAAACAGACTACATGTATAGGACCTAATGAATGCAGCAAAATGTGATGCAGTGTATACACGGGATAATCGTCGCCGCAACTATCGGAGCAGCCGCTTGCGGCGACGATCTCCTCTTGTATAATATAGACCTATGCTAATTGACGCGTTTGATTAGATGAACAGAAAAGCGGCGTTACAGTCGTGTGAAACGATGAAGTCTGCACTTGAAAAAGCCACTTCTCCACATTTACGTCCGGAATGTGCGGCTGTAGCCAACGTGGTGGAAAAGCAAGCGTTCTGAACACTGCAATTCGCCACGGTCGATACATCTGTGAAAACATTCCTTCCTAGGAGCCATCATCACGCAGCGGCACCTGACTGACCTCGAATTACGAACTCTGCACGTAACTAGGCAATACATGAACGGGCGGTCTTCAGCAGTACCGACACGACCCCTAGCGGTCAGCAGCCGAACACTGACTCATCTGCACGCGCCCACATTGGAAGCCACTGACGCCAGATTATAAAAGTACCTGTCTGTCGGAGTTTCACACATTTTTATCTCTAACTTATCTGCGACTTGTCACATAGCTGCTCAAAATCAGTGTCAAAATCAGTCGATAAAAATTAGAAGTCGGTTTAGCCCATATTTGGAAGTTAAAACGCATTTTGACAGTCTTAATCCGCCTGACATACTACAATACAATACAATACAAGAAATTTGAGCTAATGCTCACGAGACGCGCGAAAGCCTATAACAGTTCTGGTTTAGTAGTTTAGCTGAAAATTAGAATGTTCGCCTTAAGTTAATATACAAATACCAAATTCTCTATCTGGATCGCATAACGATTGTTCCGTGGCGCCACCTTGTGAATGATATAGACTTGTGTTGCAGCCCGAAATCGCCAAAAAATTATTTAAAAACCCCTATTTTGGCGTTCATAGTCATTCAAGGTCATTGAATTCGGCGCCAATCGAGAGCCAGTGTACGACTTTCTATTAGTGATTAATAGTAACCTAGGCCCTATCTCGCACCGTTACTGAGATACAGCGACATACTGGCCAAAAATCGCAAATTTTGCCCACCCCCTCTCATTTAGCGCCCTCGTTCGAGGTAACCCTCTTCGAATTTATGGAAAAGCTTTACGGTTCTCGAAACTAGAGTCCTCCAGGCAGCCAAAGGTAAAGATTTGGTAATCCTAGCTTAGACTGTTGCTGACTGATCCACCCGTGTGACAGACGGACAAACGGACGGACAGAATTGCGATGGCTAAAACGCGCTGAAAGCAGTAGCTGCTTTCGCGCGTAAAAATTGAAAGTGAAAATGCCTATGGCACTGCAGTCACTTTACAGTCAACAGTGGAAAAAATGAGGAAAACAAATGAGTAAAGTTTAGTTTTAAATGTTCGCAAGCACTTTGAAAACGTCACTTCTGTCAAGTTTTTGTCGTAGCGACGGGGAACGCTAGATCGCCGATTGTGAAGAGCCGTGTCAGTGATACCGCCAGTAGTGGATTGATGACGAGCGCTGGCGTTGTCGACCTGGAAGTCCAGCGACAGGATCGAACGTCAGCCGGGTAATTTTTGGTAAAAAATGATTTTTTGTTGACGCATGTTGTACTCGTTCAGGTACATATTACATATGGTAGTTACAGTGTTAAAACAAACGATAATTGTACAGAAAGTTTTTTGGACTAAGTGCAATCGTTGGCAGCAAATTACGAACTGAAAATAATCTGTGAAATTGCTTCTATGCTTGTTGACCAAATTGCACTGTGATTTCTTTCCAAACTTAAAATGTTTTATAAAAAATTTAGCAATCTTTCGTCTGTCCATTTTACACTGTCTTCTGGTTGTGTATGTTCGCCTGGGCTATTTTTGGCCTTATTATTTTATATCGGAACAATCAACGAACCAAGCGATCAATCATCATTGATTTGCTTAGAAGTTACAAAGGTGCGGCATACAGTATGTTAGAACCGGAGAGGCTGTGAGCAAGGTTACTAACAAGAAACACTTTCTGCCTGGTTTGTTTTCCGCTACGCTACCTTTTTTACTGTATTGTTGTTTCAACTTCAATTGTACCTGCTTTTGCAAATTAAAATGATGATGATGATGATACGTAAATTAAAACACGTACATGGAATGATAGGCGGCTGGTGCCTCGCGCGATCGCTTTGTCCAGAGTCCTCCCATCGCTATACGGCGCGTCGCAGCAGTCAATGCGTTCTATTGATTGTCTATAGTCAGTGCTAACCAACGCAGTCTGCTGCGAGAACTTTGATCACCTGCAATAGCAGCAGCAGCATCAGCCAAATGACTGGCCGGAGTCGCAGAGCACTCGCGCAGGTGCTGCCACGTCGTGTTGGCGCATTATTATGCACACTGGTCCATACGCACAAATCGAGTGAGTGAGTGAATAATTTCTCAAACTAGAAGGCGCTCGTTAGAGTGCACATCTCCGCCAATTCGTGTACACAGACAGGCACACACGGACAGATCGACCAATCTCATAATCTCCTACAATTCACTTCGTTCCATTGGCGGAGAAAAGCGCTGCGGACATACGCGGCAGTAAACATTATAGCCTACAGTAGGCCTATAACGTTGTTTTGATTGATGTTTTGAGTAAATGTCTGCGACCGTAGAATTTTAGATAAAGCCATTGTGCATGCGTAATGCTGTCTAGAATGTGGCTGTCGACTGTTATCTAGGCCTAACCACATTTTACCTACAGGCAATACGAAAGTGAAACTTCCAATCGAGAACGGAAATACCCAGCGTTTGTGTGGACACCTCTGAAATTTGCACCTGTTGGTGGTTATTGAGAACAGCCCTTAACGCCTGTATTATTCTCACTTTACAATAGCGCTGCTACTCAATAGACAGTGTCAATCAATAATAAGGGATATTCACTGCAGCCACTGATCTCAAAATACCCGGTATAGGCCTAATTAAATTGTGTTCGGCATTGGACGTCAGATCAAACGCTTTCCTTTTAAAAGTGGCCTGCATTATGACATTAGTTTATCAGCTCTTATCCGTTATCGGTCGTACTCATGTGGAGTTAACTATAGTCTTAGATAACTCGAAAATGTGATAAAAACATGCACGTGGCATAAAAATATTAGGCTACGAGCTGAACGACCGTTACATATTAGCCATAGGCTACGTAACAACCACACTCCCTGGTAACAGCACCTCTGGTTACTTGGCACTCCTATCGATTTTAAACGGGTTTTCCGTGGTTGTACCAAAAACTTTCAATGAATAAGCTGTATAATTTTCACATAACGTTAAGCTGTGTTCGTTGCTGAGTTGGCTGTTCATGCTCAGGTAGTATAGACGTAACTTTGATATCGTGATGTAGGCGACGCCATCTTGTTCGCGTTATCGAGACGAGTAACTAAAAGCCGATTTGACCATGCACACTTGTAAGGAGTATGCTGCGTCGGAACAAACTGCGGGGGTTGTCATCTGGAGACTCGGAAGTTTAGGAGACAACTTGAAAGCGAACAGTTTGATAGACGAGTTAAAACGTCAAGATGTAGAAGTCAGCGCAGCAGGTACAGAGTCAGACGTGGAAGGGTTATTGCGCCTGCAGTGCACCGGACGATGCATTGTTTACCTGTCTCCGCACTCAACTGCAGACAGAGACTTCTGCAAGAGCTCGGTACTGTCAGTTGCCAGTCTTCGAGGTCGAGACGCAGTTGTCGTCGTCCTGGAT
>Ga0209671_1005250_pt1 | contig 13059 bp, 7 predicted proteins | sample WorMetHERISLAND2_2_FD_187401 | JGI IMG/M metagenome (GOLD analysis project Ga0209671, IMG submission 187401) | Marine gutless worms symbiont microbial communities from Max Planck institute for Marine Microbiology, Germany - Olavius geniculatus... | ecosystem: Host-associated > Annelida >... | reverse complement strand
CCCCCTTTCCGCCACGACGACATAGGTGATGATCCGAAAGCGCTAATCATGGACGCATAGAAAAGGATTTATCTGTTTTCGCTATTCCCTTTTACGAGACGGTCGAGACGAACAGGCGGCTGGACAGTTCCGCCCCCAGTGGGTTGGACTACACGGGACAATAAAAGTATTATGAGGCATAGACTGATCTGTTTGGTATTATAGAGGTCTATAGTCTCTACGTGGATGGACGCGTGTGTCGGAAGACGCGTGTCACATTGTGATCCGATGCTCAACAGATGGCCCGGAATGGGATTGACAATAGGCCTATAATGCAATTGCAAACTCCTGCACTGGAATTCCGCTAACAGCTGTTAATATACAATGCACATCGAATTTTCTGCATGACTTCATATAGTACATACACTTACTAGCAGTTACTTATCATCATTGTAGTTAATTAAGTAGGCTAAACATTTAAGCCTAGGCCCATAGTCAGCCAGCCTGACTTGCTTTATTGTGCCACACTTTGCTAAGGCCACACTTTGCTAAAGTTAACGTCGCCAAAGACAGAAACGAGTTCGTCGGCGTTTCATGACTTCCATCCGTGAGAGAGCAAGACATATAAACTGAGTGTTGTACTCAAATCCCCAATAAAGCAAATTTTATTGCACGAAACAATTCTGATTCTACTTAATTGATTGAGGAATCGAGTGACCTATTTTCGAAAACGGCGATGATGATTGGTCAATTTATTAGTTACATTTTTAGAAGCAATTTTAAAGGATTCTCGAGTTCATCGATAAATACAACTCGTAAATACAACTCGGCAGCAAGTCAGTCGCGACTCTGTGATAAACATTATATGTAAACTTAGTCAGCATTTCCACGTATGCCTGTAGTGAAAAATAATGTCTGTCTGTCTGTCTGGTAGGCTATTAAATTTGCCGTAAGACAATAGGCGCCCTGCATGATTCTGCAGTCTGCGGAGCGTCGGCATCCTATCACTGTCAGCGTCCCGCTGAGTCTGGACTCCGCAGACTGCATGCCAACTCAACTGTAGCCTACCTCGATGATGACGTTGAGCTTGTGACAGACAATAACCAGTAACCACCCTCCGGTCTCAGCCCATGGAAGCATGACTGCAAGTTTCCCAGCTGCAGCCTCAGCCTCTTGCTGTCTGTCAACCCAAGAACTTTGCCCCGGATTCCGACGTTATGTCTACTCTATTAACGCTGTGGTTACGCGCCGTACTGTGCGAGGGTTAGGAACGTCGGCGACTACTGAACTCTGAAGTTTGTCATAAAGACTAAGAACAATAATTTTACAAGCAATAATGCATTTTCTGCACAATCGAGTGGATAGATATAGTTCTATTACGTTATACTTAGACGCCGAGTAGCTGTAGAAGGCATCCAACGTTTGCCGCACGCCTAGAACCCCCAGACTGTAGACCTTTGTCTAAAGGCGCGCACCGAGCGACGTAACTGAACTGAACTGACACGGTTTAGTTTTTGGCGAGATGACCAATGGGCAAGGCGAGCCTATTGGTCATTGGTTAACGCAAACTTGAGCGAAGTCATGCAAGCCATCGACGCCGTTAGGCGGTGCCTACTGTAATGCATTACTGCTTGGCCATTGGTTAGTTTGTCAAAAACTAAACCATGTCAGCTCAGTTCAGTTCAGTAACGTCGCTTTGTACGCGTTTTAACGTCAGTCAATCGCGTGCACAGAGTAAGCATGCCGTTACACAATCTTCCTATGCCTACTAGCAACGTCTGTCAGTCTGTCGCTGTGGTCGTTATCGTTATCATTCACACTACTGAGGCCTGCCGTGACACTGCGGGGATTGAGTGGTCCTGAGGCAGGGTGCCGACGATTGATTTCGCGGCAGCACCGCCGCCGATAAGTGTTTGTTGGGCCTGTTCTTGATTCCTGAACTGGACAGAGCTGTTGCTGCTGTTGCTGCTACTGCTATTGCTATTGCTATGACACTCAAATCACGCCTGTTGTACGAGACGACCATGCATGAGATCTGAATGCAATCTGTTGCATCAATAACCTACTCGACACTTTGCCGTTGAAGCTGCATGGTTATCTCTCTCCACAGCAAGTGCTATAGTAGAAGCAAGGCTGAAAATCCGGTATGAAAGAACCTACACTGTGTCTCAAAAAATCATCCCCGACATTTTTTGACTGTAACTTGAAAACCAATTGTCAGATTTTAATAATTTTTGTACGAATATTTCTGACACAACTTGCCATCAAATGATCATTTAGTTTCCCACTTCACCCAACGTTTGTTTCTGCGATACCTGGAGAAAACACAACCAACGAAATATCACTTTTTAATCCAATGCGATATCATTGCTTAATTAACATAACGCATAAAAAACACATTTTGTTCACATTTTTGACACTTTGGCTGACATTTCATCCAGTTAGCCATTTTTTAACTGCCTGCAGTAAAATTGCTTGAAGCGTTGGCCCGCTATGCGAACACAAGCAAGGAGCCGGACGCTTTCTCCATTCATGGACAGCAGTGTCGATAATGTTCTGCTCCAGACCATTGCAATTCAGGTTGTACCAGTCGCTTCTTGACTTCACAAACATTCGTAAACTTTATCTGGTAGACACACTGCTGCACGACAGTCAAATCTTGTAATAGACTGGCTCTCGGGGCCCCCAGATTAGGATAGAGGGAATTTATCGCCATTTTTCATTCATTTTAACACGTATTATGCTTGGTCTGCTTTCCCCAGGTAGTGCAAAAGCAGACGTTGGGTGAGGTGGAAACTAAAACACTTACTTAATAGCCAGTTGTGTCAGAAATATTTTTGCCAAAAATTATTAAAATCTGTTTATTTTTATTCAGGTTACAATCGATAATGTTGGGGATGTTTTTTTCAGGTTTACTGTTTATTTCATCACGTTTCACTTGATCTGATTTCCCTAGGTAGTGCAGAAGCATATATTAGGTGAGGTGGGAAACTGCACGGTCAATTGATGGCATGTTGTGTCAGGAATATTCGTGCAAAAATTATCAAAATCTGATAATTGGTTTTAAAGTTACAGTCAAAAATGTCGGGGATGTTTTTTGAGACAAAGTGTAAATTTAAAAAAAAACAATAGGTTTTATTGCAGTGTTATTTTGGGGTTGCCGACTGCCACTCACATGTGGAGTGGACTCCTGTGTATGCCTGCTAGCATCGTCTGTCAGCCTGTCACTGTCACTGCATCCGTTATCGTCATCATTCACACCACACCGTGGAGTAGTGGTCCTGCGGCAGGGTGCCTGCCGGTGCCGTGACGCTGCTAAGTGTTTGTGAACCGCCGCTGTGTTGCGGAAGACATTATGACGCCAACGTCACGCCTCTAATTCAACGACAACCAGAGTGGGATTTACTGCTTCTTTCGACACCACGGCTGGTGAATTATCGGTTCGAAAAAAACTGGATTTTAGGTTTTAAAAACCGTAGAAGTCTCAAAAGTCCAAATTTTAGATATTTCAGGCTGTTTTTTTATTCGTTGCGCAATTGCAATTGATAATACACGTCAATTTTGTGATTGCATATTTTAATGCTGATTTTTGAGTTCTGGCGTTAAGTCATTTTTCTTCTTTCAGGAGCTCGTCGTACGTTGCCGTTGTCACGAGTCGCCGCCATGCCGCTCTGTCCTGCGCAGTGCGCTTGTCATGCACTGTGCCGTCATCAAGCCGAGATTCACTCAACAAAGCGATGTGAAGTGGATAGTGCATAGTCCTGGGTCTTAAAATGCTTGTCCTGTCTTCTTTGTACACAAAACCCCCGCAGAACCCTTTACAACTTTTTAAAAACCTAAAAAATATAAACGTAAAAACTCTTCTCCCCAAAACTGGTGTTCAGCCCTAATCTCAGCACTTTGAATTTTTCTCTCAGAACCATCAGAAAGCTATTGCAGACACTGTTACTTCTGTTACTTACTTCTGTTTAATTGCACAGTTGAGCGCGTTAGAGGTTTATTAGCATATACAGTAAAGGAATTGTAGGCCTAGAAATCGCATCACAACTGATAAGAAACAAACGAATGTACTAGGCTGTTGCTGCTGACAGTTTTGCGATTAAGACTCTAGCTCACTCGTTATTCAGCAGACAATAGAGTCATCCAAAGCTGCACACTGAGATCGCAATTCTCCAATCCTCAATAAAGTTCGTCCAAAAACGTATTCTAACGGAGTAGGTAGCCGTTTAATCGATATTAAGTTTAGTTCCATCCATCAGTCAACAGTACTCATGCAGCTGCGTAGGCCTGTCTTGATTTTGAAAAACGGCATTATTGCTGAAACTCCAGCTGGGTATAAATTGTCGGCGAAAAGGGACGAAGGATAATAATTTCGCGGCCCGTGCGTTCGCAGTCGGATCGAGTCTTTCGAACAAGCGCACTTTAAACGGCGTCTGTCGGCGTATCGGGTTACAGAGTGCAGTCTCGTGCGGGAGCCGAATAAAACGATTGAACACCGGGAAGCGGGTGTCCCGCGTGCTGCATGTTGCCGTTATTCGGCGTGGTTTGGTTGAAAGCCGAGCCGCGACGGGTGGCGTGTCGGCAAAAAGTCGACACGCGAGAGAGAGAGAGCAAGAGGAGTCAAAGAAGTTAGCAATTGCGATGATGAATTGATCTGCGGCTGCTGCTCGTTGTGCCAGCTGATTGAAGAACGGAAATCTCTAGACATAACCCCCCCCGTTAGGTGAGACTCATAACGGCCTCTGCCGAAAAAGAAGAAGATTCCGCATAGACGGATAGGTCCGTTGCGTGGGAGCTCATCCCCATGGCGGCGCTTTGAAAAGGTTAGACAGAATCCTCCCCTACTATGGTACAACCCAAATATAGGCCTATCATTACTAGTCGGGTGGTGTTGTAGCTATAAGGGCGGCTCTACCATTTTGCGCCTAAAAGAGGGGTCAGTCCGAACGGCCGTCCGAACGGTTGGTGTTTTTGACGGTTGTTTTGACGACCGTCCAGGCCGCCAATGTGACCCCTCCTTAAGCATTTGAAAGTCAAAAGCTTCAACAAAATGGGAAAAAGCAGTTAATCATAAGAAACGGAGTAAGCACAGCTACCACAAAATATTTCTGCTAGACCTAGGCCTACATAATATTACCGGGTATGTTCATCTGTCTCCGTTCATAGGCCCCTATATTACGGTAAGAGACTTGGGTTGACCTGAGCACACAGTATAGGTTAGCAACTTGCTCGTGGTTGCTTGGGTGAGATTCGAACTAAAACCAAAAGTTAAAGTCCGATGCTCTACCACTGACCCACTTGATATAGGAAGTTTTGGAATATGGGGGGTTACATCCATTGTCCGGGGGGGGGCTAACCGAGGGGTTCGTGAACGCATTGCGAGCTACAGAGAGAGTCATCTGTCACACGACAACGATGCAGTCGAGTCGCGAGCGCCGCATCACAATCACAATGAGAATACCAAACGGCGTCGCAGTGGCACTGCCTGCAGGAGCCGGCCGGACAGCCTGTGCGTGCGAACGTCCAGTGCGGCGAGCTAGCATTTCAAACGAGAAACCCGATCGCCGTCCATCTGATCGCAGGACGCCACACCGCTAGGCCTATGGTGTGACTGACTGACTGTGTGACGACTGACCGTGTGCGTGATAGATGACTCTTCTAGTCATGCCATAGACTTCTAGTTTGACGGCCTGCCGCAAACCCATGTCGGCAAGGCTGCCATGAAATTTCGCGTCCGTGCACGCGATATGGAAATATTATACCCAGCGATTTTTGCAACATCTGACTATTGAAGGTGGGGGGGGTTCTGCGTCAAAGACGGCTGCCCCTCTAAAAAGTGGTTATTTTACCGCTATTGGCTCGTGTAGCGTGGAAACGGTTGCAGATAGGCAGATACATGCTGTTTATCATAACAAGCAATAGTGACAAGCTTTTTATTGGTGTCAACATCGATGACCTTGAATGACCTTGAACCCCCAAAATAGGGGTTTTAGTGTTTTTTTGCAATTTGTGGCTGCGGCGCAGTTGTCAACAGTGCATTGCGACGAAAGGGATAGAGATAGATCAAGACAATCTGCGAATAGGAACTGCTAAGGCTGTCGCGCGTCTCATGAGCTTTGCTCATATTTCTTGTTTAAATACGGGGTGGCCCAAAAAAATTAAGCTATTGTGGCAAATTTCTTACAGAGTATACTGGTGAAAAGATTGTAGCAATTGGTTTACATTCAGCGAAGACGAAGTAGGCTGCAATAGCTTATTTTATTTTTTCGGGGGGGAGAAGAAGCATGTATTTTTACTATAGGGTATAGGGGCCTACGGCAAATAAAGACTTCAAGACTCGCGTCAGAATTCACCGATGGTATGTGGGACTGTTTATCTGGGCGACTCGTCGACAGTCGACTCTGAATTCTGGGAGCTCGAGAGATAAAATATCGGCTCGTATGTCGCTACTGGCTGCCTGTTGGTCAGACGGTCGTTACGAGTTGTCAACGGCGCACAGCACGCTACGCCCGCGATGACCCGGGGTGGGAAATGGACTCCGCTGCCATGCAGTGGCGCCCTGCATGGATGGACTCACGGCGGCGAATCCGGTGACTGGACCGGATTGGCATGGAAAGGTGCGGGCAACAGAAGGCAACAGCAGGCGCTGGGCGGAGCTGCCGGGAAGACGGCCCACTATCCGTGCACAGATCACTAGTAACCGGGAACGCGTTTTCAGTGCTGGAGTAGGTAAGGCTAAGCGAGTATGCAGTACGAGCTTACACCACTCCAGACAGTGCAGTATCGTACTTAAACTATGCTCATATGCGCAGAATACACCGTCGCTTGCTCATGACGCACGCCTGCAGCCGAAAATTGCGAAAACTATATAGGCCTATAGGCTACCAGACCAGTGTTTGAATTGTGAAAAATTAGCTGGGGGTCGGAGCCCAACCAAAATTGTGATGTAAATCTTATGTATATAGTACAAAGTACATAGCTGACCCCATGCATAATTTGACAGGGTGTTAGGGGGGTTGAGAAAACAGTTGGGGGTTGAACCCCCAACCCTCCCCCGGCAATTCAAACACTACTAGACTACTAGTGCAAGCCGAGAGTGGTTTAACTTTGAATAGGCCTACGTACCTACATAATGTGGCTACATCGTAATTGCCTTAACGTACCCCTGTAGCCTAAGGTTCTTCTTTATTGCCTACCCGAGTCATAAGGCCATACAGAACTGCATGCTGATCGCTGTTTCCTTAGCCCTTCTCAACTTCTACCATTTTATACTGCGAGACCACGGATACGGATATGGCCTAGTGCATCGCGCGATGTGCCTGTTGACGTCCCAGCTGTCGCAGGTACTCATTGCATGCGCCTACCCATGCACACACGTTGCGCGTTCGCATCGAGTTGGCCTTAGGTCTGGGGGCACTTATGGGGTTTACGTTATGTTTACACGATCCAGCAAACGTCCAGCATTACATTTGCTGGAAGTTTGCTGGACGTTTGCTGGATCGTGTAAACACCCTCTTAGTCCACCGTCGCTTACAGAAAAAAATTTTCAGCGTGTGCAATTTTGAGAAGCCTTTTTCATACATTATCGCGCACACTTACTCTGCTATTTTGCCACTTGCTTGTCCATCTAATTCTTTCTCTTTTAATCTTTTTGTGGTTGGTGTTACTGGGATTTTCAACTGCAGTGGGTAGGATCACTTTTTAGAATCATTTAATAATTTAGAATTATTATTGTTACATATTCAATCACTTAATCTAACTGCAAAGTGAGGAAATCGTACACAGCATACTTGAACATTTTTTTTTTGCTTTTTTCGGGGGAGAAATGCCTGCGCCCTCTTCTGTAGGCTGTGGTCGAAGTGGGAGACCATCTAGGCTACGGACATAGTTGGCGAATAGCTTACTTGACGTTCTCGTTGATTAGAAGTGTTGCGGTCGCTGTGGCAGCGGCGGGCAGGAACTGGGCGGTGCTGTTAGTTGCTCTGTCCGTCCGTCCGTGCGTGCGTCTGTGTGTCTGTCGGCATCTGCCAGCCTATAGAGTTACTATACAGCAGAGCTTGCTCGGTCACGGCCTCTGCTCGCGCGGACCGTGGCCGCTTGGTGGCGCCAGCAGCGTGTGAATAAATACGACAGTCAGACTGGGACGGACAGACAGACACTGCGAGAACACAACAGACCGTGTCAGAGCAATAGCGACTCTCGTATACGTAATACATCGCAGCAGTTCTGGTGTTGTGACGTCACCGTGACGTCATCGGTGTCGTCCACTTACAGCAAGCGTCCGGAAAAAATCTAGTTTGACAGCCGTGTTGCAGTCAACGAATAATTATTTTTCTTCTATAAAGGTCGGTTGAACGTCGTTTCTTTCCGATTTTGCCTCGAGTATTTTACTGTCGAAAAATTAGCCGGCAATTATTTTATCGGCAAAATATGTATTCACTTTCTATGATGGATTACGGTGACTGGTGTTTATTGTTTACAGGTACTCGGCAGTTTTTCTGTTTTAAAAAGGGTTTTGTGTGCTTTTATGCGTTTTATTTCTTAGTTCACGTTCTGATTTTCGTGTCAGCAGTAGCCTACCAGTGCCGTTGACTGACCAGAAAGGCTGTTTTGTCTAGACAGTGTACTGCAGGACATATTTCTGTCCTGCAGTGGTCTGATTGGACGGACGCTAATCTGAATATCCATGCATAGCGCGCGTATAAAGAATATCAAGATAGACGGCTTACTTTTCGATATTAACCTGTTTTATCTGTATAGGCCTACTTTTCAAGAAGTGTGTTCTGGAAAGTTTGAGTTCGAATTAGTTGCGCCAGCGTATTCACGTTGACGGTTAAAAACGCAGCGCGGACCAGGGAAGACATTTTGTTCATGAATCATGATGCATCGAGGATTAAAACGTATGAAAGTGATTCATCGCGTTATCGTTAACTTATTGATCTAAATGTTCTTTCACACCGATGATGCACTGCCACCCACTTATCATATCGTAGGCCGTTACTAATTTATAGCCGAATAAGTGCTTATTTCCGTGTATCATATTTGCTGTATCATATCACAATCATGCGTTTCTCTTATCTATGGCCAGCCCTGAAGCTGCGGCTTGGCTAGAACGGTCGAGTCCAGTGGTTCGGGGTCATTAGCCTCCATAATTGATGGTGATGACCGGTGATAAACCTGTAGGTTAGCTACAGCTGTAGACGTTTCACTGTCAGAATGCCTGACAAGCTGACAGGCTGCGAAGCTTTTGTGCCTCGTCGTGACGGGTCCACACTGTCTGCAGTGGCGTAGACAAAGGGAGGGGGCCAGGGGACCCAGCCCCTCCCAATCCTCCAGAGAAGACAAGCACACGTTTAAACTGTTCTGCATTTGGTCGGTTGATTCTGAGTAAAATGATGAAAATGGTTGCCACCTCTGCAGACGATATAATATTTTAAAAATATAATGTTCCAAATTTGATTTCAGCTGGTGCTTCGCTCCAGACTCTGTTAAGGAGCTCACAGCGCTCCCCTCATCCCATAGCTGGATTTTCGGGGGTCCTACTTCTAAGATGAGAGGGAAGAGGGAGGAACTGTAAAAGGTTGTGAGGGGTGAAGAGAAAGGAGGAAAGGAAAAGGGAGGGAAAGAAAGGGAAAGAGATCGAGGGCCCCCCTCCCCGGTTCACATTTCTGGCTAGGCCACTGTCAGTGTCTGTGCCGTGGGTCGTGGGTGATAAGACTGTGGGACTGGGAACGATGCGGAATGACTGACAGAAGGTTGTGAGTGACACCAGCGTAAAGGTGAGCACCCTTCACGTCGCCAGCAACTGCTGTTGCTGCTGCTGCTGCGCAGCTGCTGATGACGTCATATTGACACCCAGCTGTGACGTAATCGCTCCACCGTGCGCGTAATGTAGGGGCGGGCCCAGTCGTGTGTCAGCATGTAACAAGGACTAAAGTAATTCGGTAAGAAGCGAAATCGTTAATCGACGCTGCTATCCGGTGAATCATCAATTATTTTTTTTCGTAAGTCGGAAGCAATTGCATGTTTTGGATAAGTGTTTTCCCCTTACGCCGAGGAGTCAAGGTCCGCATCTAACGCAATGTATCATTCGGCCCCGCAAGTGTATCTGCGTTTAAATTCGTCGAACGTAGGTAGTCAGAAAGAGAGAAAAAGATAAAGACGCCGAAAATCTATCGCCGCGTTCGTTAGTTTAGTTCTTTAACTTGATTGAATTAAATGTACTTGGTAAAATTACTGGAAATTCTGACCGTGTTTAAAGACGCGGTCATTCTGAATCCGCGCATGTAATGGTGCAAGTTGTGGCCACAGCTTGTGAGTAGTGAGTGGAAAGCTGTCATGGACAAGGACGGAAAAGCGATTCACGGGCAACTGAATGCGGTTAGGTGCTAATACGCCCGGCGGAAGGCAGCTGTCGTCTTGGCACAAGCTAATCCTACCCGTAGCGTCTGATCTCCGAGTTAGAGATACACCGTGATCGTATAGCGAGATGTGACGAATAGGAAGGATAAAGATCTTTATAGATGACGTAATCTTCAGTGGACGCCGCTCTGGCTAACATTTGTGGCGAGCGCGGTTTAAACAGTGGCGGATCCAAATATTATTTTGTGGTAAGGGACCAACGCGGAAACCAAGTTCCATGCAAACGGTTTGGAAGGACTTTCCTGTGTAAAAGTGTTTTTGCAGAATAACTGCACGTCTGGTAACTTTTGCTACAAAAAGTGACTGATGACGGGCACGTTATAACATCAAACTTCTTGCGGCTCTCCAGGAAACAATAGCGTATAGTGACAGGAAGCGGGTTGTAGGTCTTAGCCTGTCTGAATGCAACTTAATGCTTGCCCCTCAATTTTTTCTCAACTCGCGACGCCGCGGCTAAGAAACATTTCCCGTTGGGCCTATCACTTATTTCCTATATCGCTTTTTCGTTACAGTCATCATTTATTATCCACATAAACCTTTACTGTTCTGTTTAATCCCAGCTTTCATAATCCTGAAAAAAATAGTGCACTTAATTTGCGAAATGCAGTAAAAACTTTTTGACCGTCTTTCTAAGTGTTTTTTTTGAATCAGTGAGTCAAGCAGACACATCTACGAGCTTAGCCTTATGTCCACGACAACCGTTGCTACAGGCTGGTCACACTGCAAAGAGGGCAACGTCTTCAGAGCAAGCTGCGTGTTCGTGACGACTTCGTACCTCGACAAGGCGCTAGAGTGTTGTTTATTTACATGTTTTCGCAACTGTTGTCCTGCAGCAGTTCGCCCGCCAGTTGTCTGCCTGATAGGAGATGATGACATCCCGCGAGACTCATAAACTAGCACGCAAATGACTGGCACATCCTCGCAGTACTGGGCAGTGACTTAACCCTTCGCCTCCAGGCACGGACAGGCCTTAACACTTTTACTGCCGTGCGTATAGGCCCTGCTGCTTTGTACCCGCGGTATGTTTTCTGCATGTAAGCGTATTCATTGTATTGATTGCACTTATGCCTAGTTAGCTGATGATGATAATAATTCTTCGAGATCCGCGGCACTTTTATTGCTATTGTTGTAGTGGCGATGATAATAATAATTATTATTGTCACTATTATTATTCTATTGACTTCTTCAGGTGTATGTAAAGCAAAGGCTAAAAGCAAATCTTAGGTGACTAAAGGTTTACGGTGGCATTTTTTGACATAAACAATTAGGAACCATGTTCCGCTGATCACAAAATACGCTGGATAATGCAGCAGTGCTGTATCAAACCAGAGACGTTTTGCCAGAGCATTTTTTTCTTTTTCGCACACAACTTTGTCCACGTTGGCGGCAACTGCGGTAAACTGTACTGTCACATTTTGCTGTACGTTAGGCGCTGTCTGCCATGCTTCCAGAGGGTCAAGTGCGAGGGCCTTCCGACAAGGGGACGTGCAAGTACCAGGGAACATTGTTGTGACACGCTCGTCATCATCTGCTATGCATTAAGTCCAGTTAACAGCATCTGATATTAGCCCGATTCCATTGGCATCGTCTCGATCCTCGCTGATCTGGGTCACTGTTCACCGAACCTTAGTCCGCAGTCGTGCTACGGAAGTTACTGCGACACCTGAAAGCTACGCTTATATCGGCTAACTTATTTTGCTGCCGCAGAATTCGCCATGTACGAGATAACGTATTGAGTGGAGGTAGTTTTGAGACTGCACATCGAGCCTAATCGTGGTCTGCTGGTTCTTTATCGCATTTCATAGAACAGTATTTGTTATTTCATTCCTACTACTAATACTACCACATTCACAGTACTTTGCTATTATTTGGTTGTCATAATGCCCGGCAAAGATCCCTGTAAGTTGCGAAAGTCTTTAGGTCCATTTCTCCCTGAGGCGACGACGAAAAAAAGTACCACCAGCAGTGTTAGTGGGCCTAGTTCGGCCCAGGGCTATGTTGTAATGCATTTTGACGAGCTATTAGTGAATGTGACAGTAATGCGGTGAGTAGGAACAGACAGTAAATCGGTCTATGGGTCGTTGGCTCATTCCCAGGTCTTCTCCGCGCAGTGGCCGTGCAGTGCGACCTCGCGGCGAGTATACGGTGAAACCCAATCATGCGTTTCTTGGCATGGGGCTGAGGTCGTTGCGGCGCGCTCATGGTATAGGCGCACAGACGTAAACCCTCACGAAAAACCCTTCTCTGCGCCGTGCCTACAATCCAATGGAATTGGCTTAATCTGTCGCATTTTTTTCAAAGTTAACAATCGCCAACGACTTCTAAAATACGAGCTGGTCGGTAACTTTTGAGTTGCTGTGTTGTTCTTTTTCTTCGCGAGTTTGCACGTCAGCAACTCAACCGACACCATTTGTCTTATAATCACTACAAACAGTTTATAGAGTAAGCAAATTCCATAAAATGAAAGAAATGACATAGACGAAAATTAACGTGAATTAATCGTATAGGCGTATGCTGCCTACAGACACTTCGGAGTTTGGCGCGTAGGGATTCCATTCCGATTCTGAACGTTAAGACTGTTTTTAACGTAACTTAGGACGGCTTAACTAAAGCGGCATTTACGACTCATTTGATCTGCTTCTGAAAACGCAAATTAAC
>Ga0209671_1005249_pt1 | contig 13060 bp, 7 predicted proteins | sample WorMetHERISLAND2_2_FD_187401 | JGI IMG/M metagenome (GOLD analysis project Ga0209671, IMG submission 187401) | Marine gutless worms symbiont microbial communities from Max Planck institute for Marine Microbiology, Germany - Olavius geniculatus... | ecosystem: Host-associated > Annelida >... | reverse complement strand
TCGAATAATGTGAAAACGGTTGCAGATAGGTACATACATGCTGCTTATCATAACAAGCACTGGTGACAGGCTTTTTGGATTTATCAACATCGATGACCTTGAACGACCTTGAACCCCTCAAAAAGAGGTTTTTAGTGAATTTTTCGCAATTTTTGGATGCAGCGCACATTTCAACACCGAGTTGCGACGAAATGGCTGGAGATAGACCAAGACAACCTGCACATGAAATTTTCAGCATTAAACGTAGATTTTAGCTGTCCAAGTCCCGACCCCCTAGGTTCAAGGAGGCCGGCGCAGGCGGGCATCAAAGACAGCTACCCCCCTAAAAAGTGGTTATTTTACCGCAATTATCTCGTGTAGCGTGAACACGGTTGCAGATAGGCACAGACATGCTGCTTATCATAACAAGCACTGGTGACAGGCTTTTTAAATTTACCAACATCGATGACCTTGAATGACCTTGAACCCTAAAAATATTGATTTAACGTGATTTTTTGGCGATTTTTGGCTGCAAAAGAGTGAATTACGACGAAATGGATGTAGATGTAGATGTAGATAGACTACAATTACATGCGAACAGGAACTGCTATAGGCTTTCGCGCGTCTCGTGAGCTTTGCTCAAATTACTTGTTCTTGTAGCGTTTGCTTCAATTAGGTTTATATGGTTCAAACTTCTCTGGCATTATTTATTGTTTATTGTTACTTACTCTTATGTAGGCATAGTCAGAAATTGGAGTCACAAAAGGCGAACTAGCCCCCAAGGGCCAAAAATTGAGGCCGAAAGCCAAAAACAAAGGTGGACTTCTTGGGGAGAAGCCTATCGCCGAGGCGCATCCCCGGAAACAAACGATTTTTGGGCGTGGAAACCCCCTAAAAATGCATTTATTGAGTATAAATTTATTAGTTTTACTGCAGAAATGCACTGCATATGCTAGGCAAAAAAGGCGACTGGCATCTTGGGGAGGGGGCATGGCCTCTTCCCCCCCCTTAAATCCACTTATGTGTGTTATACAGTTGCATATTTTGTTACTGCTAGATTTATTGTTGTAGTTTTGCTGCTGCAATAAGAAATGGGATTTGTGCAAAGAGTCAGAGATTTAACTGTCATCAGTGTCATTCTTTTGTCAGCTGTAGCTACTGAAGCTGAATGCTCTTAATATCACCAAACACATTTGAGCCAGTAATATGGACAGAGTACTATGCATCTGGTGTTTATGGGTCGTTTTATGATCAGGCATTAATGACGTTCTGGTATCGCAGTAGATTTGTCATATTTTCAGACCCAGGGAGATGCTGCCCTTGTGAACCTTGAAGCCGCTATTGTATTCTGTGGAACAAATATCAATTTCGTGTGTTTTTAACATTTCAGTTTTGTCGACTTGTATATACTGGATCAGCTAGTTGAAAAATATCCTGAAGAATGGCCTGAATTTTGAGGGTTTTTGCTTTCTGAAAGAAAAACTGTTGTAGAGCAAGAGGCCTGAATAAACTAGGCAGACTGGCACCAACTGTTACGCAGGGTGTAGCATTCTGCCAGCTGACGTCCACCAGTGGTTCGGACTCCGTGCCGATCGTTCATCGTCGCGTGCTGATAGCCGACAGCAACAGTCAGTGCGTACAAGTGTTTAGTGCCACATCTGGTGAATGTTTGCTCAAGTTTGGTGTGAGAGGTCGTCAGGCCAGTCAGCTGCAGCGCCCCACTGGCATTGCCGTCACGGCCAATGGCAACTACCTTGTCTCGGACTATGACAACAAGTGGGTCGGCGTTTTCTCGCCCGAGGGAAAGTACATTAATCGGTCAGCAGCCAGTTTGCTATGATTTCAGTAAAATTTTTGTGATATGATTAATTGATTACTATTTTCATAAATGCCTAGATATTATTATTGCAGAATTGCCTGATTTAGAAATTTTATTCTAGAATCTATGAATTGTTTCACTTATTGTGGCTTAAATTTGTGTTTTTATGATTTTGACATAATTCCTGATGCACTTTTTAAAGACTGTGCTCTTTGTTACTGTACAAACCACGATGGTTTGTTCGATTTATTCGTTGCCTAGGTGCTATTGTGGTTGTTCCATAAAATGTGCATTTACATCGTCATCATCACAACGTAGTCAGCAGTGTACTGTTGCAGTTGTCAACTGATGCTGATGTTTCTGCATATACGTAAAAATGCTGTGCCAAAAATAATCTAACTGTCGTAGAGTTAACATTTGGTTGACATAACCAACTTGGAGTAACTCCGAAAAAAATTGACTGGTTAGCCGAAAACAAAAAGTATCAGCAAAAAGATCCAAACAATGAGATATGGCTGTTGTTGTAGTTGTTATCCCGACGAGCCTATTTGGCAGTGCCAATGTGGGGGAGCAAATGCTTCATGGTAGATGAGTCCAGGGTCTGTGTCTCTCCCTTTTGGTGTTTGAAGCCAATTGCTGAATCAGATAGCGCCACTTGACAGCGACTGTTGTTGCCCACAGCTGATAGGCGTTGTCGAATTATTGTAAAACAGTGACGGCTGTTGCTGTTCAGGATTGGCACAGGCAAGCTGCTTGGTCCGAAGGGTGTCTGCTGCGATGCAAGTGGTCGCATTATTGTCGTTGACAATCGTGGCAGCGCAGTGTACGTGTTCCAGTCCAATGGTCGCATCATTCACAAGTTTGGGTCGCGTGGTTCTACCGATCCTCGACATCTCGCTGGGCCACACTTCTGTGCCGTGACGCCATCCGGACGTGACGTCGTCATCACGGATTTTCACAATCATTGCGTCAAGGTAGTACATTATATTGACTTGCAATTCTGCTGTGTTTTATTTTCTGTTATTCAAATGTTGTTTGACCCTTGTGCAATACAGTGTTACTTACTTACTTATATACTTTGCCCTAATCTGTCATGGATCAGTTTACATGTTCTTGCTACGATTATATCTATTGTTATATGTGCTACTAGTACTACTGCTGTATTCATCTTTTGGTGCCAGAATTGTGTGATTTGTAAATTTGTAAATTTTATTCTGGAATTTAAAATTGTTTTTATTCGTACTTGTTTCAGTGTTTTGTGTGACTGATTATGTCTGTATCCTTTTTAGGGGGTACCCCTCTTCGACGCCCTCGTTCGAGGGGAACCCCTGCACCCAGTGGCACGAAATTTTTTACACGCTTTGTTGTTTAGGTGAGAGAAACATTATCTGTCCATAAAAAGTTTGTAACTTACCGGTAAACAATTCCCACAAGTTTGCATTCAAGGACCCGACCGGGTCGTTCTGATTGACTACAAAAGTGAGTCGAAGCTGATTGGTTAATTTTGATTAATTTTTTGGAGATCGATTGCTCAAACAGTTCATCAGTTCCAGCCCTATTCATAATACAAGTCGTCACAGGTTTTGGGGGCTTGCAGTAGCACTGGGGGAGTGCACATACACTGAGTTCAGACAAAAAAACACCCACTCACATTTTCTGTTATGTCTCTGTGAAAAATGTTTGGATTTGCACAAAATTTCCAGACAAAAAAACACCCACTCACATTTTCTGTTATGTCTCTGTGAAAAATGTTTGGATTTGCACAAAATTTCCAGGGAATGTTAAGTCGGAAACAAGTATTCCAAATATGGAAAAGTTAAATATTCTTTGCTACTGGTGACGTCATGCTGATGTCATATTTCTATATTTGTAAATTGTGGGTTTTACCACTGAAGACAGACATTTGATGAAATGTTAAAACACATCATTTTGTCATTGTGCTAACTGGCCTTAAAAATTTGCTAATTCGTTACGCAGTTTTCCATTCTGAACTGTTTTCGTGGTTCATCTTCTTGGATGAGTGCGAGATCTTCAACTTTGTTGATATTGGCAGGTGTACACTCCATCACTGCATGGACCACTTGCCTGCTGCCTGTCATGTCATTTTTTTCATTTAAATGTTTCATTTCCTCAATATTCCAATGTCTGTCCATTGTCTGTCCATGTAGCACAAACTTGTGGCTACATAACTCTTGCTGACTCTCAAACATTTTATCAGATTTTATCAGTCTTCAACGATAAAACCCGTAATTTACAAACGCGGAAATGTGATGTCAGCATGACGTCACCAGTAGCAAAGAATATCTAACTTGTACATCGGTGGAATACTAGTTTCCTCCTAAATGTTCTGGAAATCTGAACATTTTCTGTGGAGATATAAAAGGAAACGTGAGTGGGTGTTTTTTTCCGAACACAGTGTAGTTAAAGGTCGGGCATGTTTATGTGTGTTTACGTGAAAGACTAAAATTTCTGATGGCTGTTATCACAGGTGTTTGATATTGACTCTGGGTCGTTGAAGTTCACGTTCGGGTCAGCCGGTGAGGGCAATGGTCAGTTCGGGGCACCAACTGGAGTAGCGGTTGACAGACAGGGCAATATTCTGGTGGCTGACTGGGGCAACTCTCGCATACAGGCAAGTTATGGTGATGACACACTGTCCAGTTTCTGGCGCCTGTTTCTGGCCAGTCAACTGATACCAGAAACTGGTTAGCGTGTCATACTTTTCTGGTGCCAGAAACTGACGCCGGTTTGAATGAACACGTTCAATTTCGTGCCGGAAACCGGCTGGAAAGCTGAACTGTGATTGCTCAATCTGAGCAGACAATAGCACAGCTCGTTTGTTTGTGAACAAAGATGAAAGATGAAGTGAAGTGATGAAAGCAATTTTTAACTTATAGAACAGTACAAAAAAAGTGAATTTCTGTATCAAATTCTCAAAGTCGGAATTTATCTTTGTTTTGTCTGCCGGTATCATTTGCTGGCAAAGTGTGTCGTGGTTTCTGGCACCAGACGACCGGTGCCTGTTTCTGCCGCCAGAAAATGTTCAGTGTATCATCGGCTTTAGACAATCTATCCAGTTTTGGTTTTTCTGTGTTTTTTTTGGATCCCATATGGGATTGACCGGTTAGATCCATATTGTGACCTGTTGTGACACCTATTGTGAAATGTTTACATTAAAACACATATTATACACTACAGTTCAATAAATACCATAGTATAAAAATACATATGCAGCAGTGATTGATATAAGAATGAAGATATTAAAGTTTAACCTAAACTACTGTGGTTTAGAGTAACATGAATTACTGAAAATTTCCAATGGAATGTGGAATAAAAGAGATAATATCCGTTGGTTTTCATTGTCATATTCTCAAATATTATACTTTTTCTGAGTTGTGCATTGGTGTTCTTATCTTGCTGTGGTGGCAGTTGGTAAAATTAGTAGTGGTTATCATACAAGGCTTAGTAGCATAACGGTTAGGATATTGGACTTCCTATCAAAAAGTAGTGAGTTTAATTCCCGTTCGAGTCGCTGTCAAGTGGTTACTACTTGGATGGGTGACTGTCTGCGGACAGGTAAACAACCAACACCAAGGTTAACTCAGCCTTTCATTTCTCAGGGGAAGGTAAATGAAGTACCATCCTGCCTGCCGGCTTTTCCTTCTCTCTCCCCTTTCCTTGACTTTACTTGGTGGAGATATGCACTCTCACGAGCGCCTTCTAGTTTGTTATGTAATCGGAAGACAAGTGGTGACTGAGTGAATGAGTGTGTTTGCTGAAGGTGTTTGATGCGGAGGGCTCGTTCCTGTCGTTTGTCAACACGTCAGCTGACCCACTCTATGGCCCTCAGGGCCTCACGGTTACTGATGATGGTAACATTGTCGTCGCAGACTCCGGAAACCACTGCTTCAAAATCTACAAGCACCTGCTCCAGTGATGCCACGTTCAGTGTTCAATTTGCCGGGGGAGGAGTACGGGGGGTGGGTTTAACCCCCTCTGCACTGTCTATCTGAAGCTCATCGCAGAAGCCGGTGACCCTAACCCTACCCCCACCCCCCATTGCTTTTTTGACAAATCGAACACTGGCCGCGTTGTCAGCATTATGTACTACTACGTCAGTGCTGCTTAACTAACTACCGGTCTGTGTGCCACATCCAGGTTGCTAGCTGATCTCCACAGTCCAAGAGAAAACCAAAAATATCCGAAATGCCTCACAAATTATTCATTTGCATGATTCGCTCGGTAAGTTACTGCCTTTTTGGCTAAGCTCACTAAAATATGATACAATATATGTCAGTAGTCTATCACCATTAGTGATAATAGGGTTTAGCATTGGTCTGGTCTGCAGCAACTTTGAGACCTGCAGCTGAAAAAGTTTGTGCACTGTTGTAATATTTAGTCACTATGAGGTTGAGCTTTTTACTGGCCGTTGCCAAGTAACTTTTCCTAGTTCTGTCAGTATTGTAGACAAAGCTTTTTTTAACTGAGAAATGATACGGGTGTTTGATATGATATTGTGTAGCCAGATCAAAAATTGTCTTTTTTATGTGCTGACTGATTGCTTATGTCACCGATTATTATTTAAACATGATGTTAAGAAATATTTGCCAGAGTGTGATGCCGCATTAAGTATAATTTTTGATGTGTTTAATTACTTGATTGTTTAATTAACTAATTGTTTTGACGTTGTTCAGCTGCTGTACATGGAGCATCTGGCTTGTGACATGAATCTGTTTTAATAATTTCCAAATTTTAACTTTAGGGGACCCAGTCTAACCCAGAGTAACTCTAGAAAAGTTCTGTGGTTGTTGGTTAAATGCAGGTAATAGTCGTTATTATTGCATCATTATTCTTTATGTTTTGTAACTGTGTAAGTAACTGCGAGTTACGAATCTCTACGGAACTGTAGTTATAGACTGTTCTAAAATTGAGTCATTTCTTGTGTCGCAGTTCTGAAGTCGCTTTGAAAGCATGACTATGTGAGCTTGTCTTGTACAGTGAATTGCTCATTTCAGATATGTTGTTTCCTCTTTTGCCAGAGCAACTTTTTACTACAAAGTAGCTGTGTGTGTGGAAAGCCACCCACTCTTGGCATTTCACCCAAGTGAGCAAATTGCTGAAATGGGAAAAGAAATTCCGTGCTGAGAGATTATTCTACCTTGCAGTCATGGATGTATAAACTAGCAAGATATGTCAGCTTAGTGTCAGCATATTATCCAACCATCACCTGACTTTTGCTCCTTTGATCTGAAAATTATCATTACTCCTGACATGACAGCAGGACAGCTTAGTCTGTAGAGCGCTGAACCTTGGATTGAAAGGTCCCGGGTTCAAATCCCGTCAGGGTCGACTCAGCCCTTCATCCATCTGGGTTAATAAAATGAGCAGCACAACGTGCAGAGGTAACAGGGAGTCTCTGTTGAGACTAATCCACCCAACAGAGATGTATGCAATCTCGAGTTGTACTCCCTGGCACAAGAATATTGCAAAGGGATGAGCTCCTCTCTATTGTGGCTACCGGCCTTGCACAGTATAAACACTTTACCTTACTCCTGTCATAGGGAATGTCATACCATTTCTCTGCTGTTTTTTGATTTCAAGTTAGGAACCTGTTTGGATGGACAGATGCATGCACGGATGGGCAAGACCCATTAAATCTTGGGCAAGACGCTGCCTATTAGTAGGGCCCAGTTTTTTGTGGGCCGCGGAAGAGCCGAGCCACGGAATTTGCCCTTTTTGTAGAATTTTGATATTGCCACGGAATTTTACAGAAGTTAAGAAATGACCGATGATTAGTGTGGTTGTTAGTTTTAAACTAACTGACTCATGGAGAAAAATCAAACTGAACTGCCTAAAACTGCGCCCCTTGTAATAATCATCATCATATGCAGCACAATCATAAATAAACACAATGCGACTAATTGACAAATTGCACTTTTGAGAGGAAAAAAATCGATAATTTCCTTTGTATATTGCTAGCATAACCAAGCGCCATGCCAGCATCCGAAAACTGAAGTTTTTCTTGACAGAATAAAGCTTAGTTTACACACAAACGAAAGGCCGCAGTAAGGTGCAGAATTTGCCGTGAGCCACGAAATTTTGCGAACTGGCTCGCGGAATTTGGGGAAATTTTCCGCGGAAAACTGTTGGCCCTACCTGTTAGAATGATTGCATAATAATGGATTGAGACTGGAGAATGATAAACTACGGATGTGTGAAAGGGGAACACACGCTGGAGAATCAGGTGTAGGCTAATCAGTGATTTTTGCCTACCCAGTATTTCTGTCTTAGAAGTTGCTCTGAATACTGCATGTGTGCGTAACAAATGCTGTCAAGTAAAGTCATCAGTGTTGTCCAGCTTTACGTGTGTCAAATGTGTAATACGTATGCATCAGTGTTGTCTATTTACATTCTAGTCCGTCTGTCACTTTGGCCATTAGAATACTATGCTTTGATGTACATATTCATACAGAGGACTATTGTAGTTATTTATTCATTTTCAGTCATTTGAAACAAAAGAACAGCCTGTAATCAAATGATTGCTTTATTTGACATGGCTTTATGGCGTTGTTGACATTATATTTGCGTGTGATACCACAAGACGTCATTGTTATTTTGTTATATTTTGTAGTGCCACAATGAGCTAGTCCATGTTAATAGCTTTTCTATTATGGTCGTATTGAATTATTACGTTAATACTTAGCATTTTGCACAAATGGTGAAGTTATTCAACTCATGCTGATTGCATGTTAGCAGCAGATTCGCAGGAGTGTTATTTTTCCGGTATTGTGTTACTTACGCACCCACATATCATGGTTTCGACACATTCTGTGTTATCCAGCTTCTGCTGCCCACCATATGTTCAAGCACAACTGATATTTTCAGCTTGAAATTTAAGTGCACCTTGCAAGCTTATTTCCTAAACAGTTCCACTTCCACGTTTTCATGTGTTTGCTTCCAAAGTTTGCATAATTTGCATTTTATACAAGCAACAATATGTCTTAAAGTGCAAAGGAGATTATACTCAGGTTATCCGTTAATTTAAGATGGATCAGTTTTCACGTGCTGATGCAGTAGCATTTTTCTCATCCTCAATATCTTGCCTCTGCAGTTTGTTCCTGCATTTTGAGTTGACCTCACACAGTAAAGCCCAAATTCCATTATGCCAACTTTCACTGAATCTTCCCCGCGGGGAAAGTTGTGGACACAAATCATGAAAGTCGGTGACATGATTTGTGTCGTGGACTTTCATGATTAGTGTCCGCAACTTGGTGAAAGTCGCAAAGTCGGCGTAATGGAATTTGGACTTAAGGTGTTATACTCGTTTTCCAGTCTGATTACAATACGTGTACTTCAGCTGTAACCATAGTGGGTGTAAATTTTCTCTACTCGCTATGAGTTGTGACATGTTGAGATATTTACCTCCACCAAGGAGGTTATGTTTTTGCCGGTTTTTGTTTAAGTAAGTAAGTAAGTAAGTAAATGATTTGTAAAGCGCCAAAGTCTCAGAAAGAATCAGGGCGCAGGGTTTGTTTGTTTGTCTGTTTGTTTGTCTGTGTGTTAGCAAAATAACTCAAAAAGTTATGGATGGATCTTTCTGAAATTTTGAGGGTATGTCGGGCATGGCATAAACTACCAGTGATTAAATTTTGAGCGTGATCTGGCAGGAATCCTGGATTCTGGATCACTTTGAAATTTTCGTTACCATTTTGTTAAAGGGGGCCTAAGCGAAACCGGTGGCAAAGCGAATATGATGACGCCATCTGGCGAATAGCATTGCCTTGGTGGAGGTACCAGCGAGCTATGATTGCTTTCTAGTTGAGTATTGCCGTTAATTGTTGCCAATTGCACAGCTATGTCAGTGTGTTGTTACTGGTGTTTTAAGTGTTCTCTGTGTGTCACTGCTGTAAAAAAATCATGAGATTAACAGGGATACCATAAGTAAATAAATAAAATGAAAATGCCATAAATAACTGAAATCTAAGAAAATCCAAGTATTTGGCAGTTAGTGACAAACTGAACAGGGACAGCAGCATAGCTGTTTACAATCCAGCTTTAGTCATACGAAAAACAACAGATAAAAACCGACGTACAAATTTCTTTTTTTGGTAGTCTACAAAAGAGTAACTTAATCTGCATGCCCTTTATACCCCAATAATTAAGCCTGTGTTTTAACTATCAATCTCAGTGTTGTTGTGCATTTATTTTGTTTTTCTCACTGCATCAGGTGTTATTGTTAGAATTTTGAATTTCTATCTTTATCGATGTAATTTCTATGGCACACCTGTTTGACAGTTATTTAGGAAAATTTTGTTGAGCATTAAACACAAACAGTTGATCTTGATAAGTTATTCTGTGCTGTGTGTTTTGTTGTTTTGCAAGGATTAATCAGGCTGATCTTGGTAGAATTAAACTTACTGCAGAAATGTTGTGATTTTGCTCAATATAAATAATGTAGTCACATACTGGAAACAAGTGTGGCATTTGAGCTACTCTGCCATATCAGATTTTTCTGTAAAGGCTGAACTTTTGTTTCGTTATCATGTGTACATGCATTTTGCCTGGAAAGCCCGTTCCCGAAATGACCTATACTGTGTTGGGTGGGACGTTAAACCCTACTCACTAGCTCACTAGTCTGCCATTACGTTCTGCCTAGTCAAAGAAGGCAACTCCAGAATAGGCAGAAAGTAATGGCAAAGTATACTGTTTCATGACAAAACGGTGCGTGTGTGCTAACATGTCCACAGCCGCTACCTGGCAAGTTACAGTACTTAGCTTTGCAAAACTAATTTGTGAAACGTTAATTGTCAGTGTGTTTTCGTATTTATATCTGCAAGAGTAGTTTAGCAAAATATTTGAATACTCTATTGCTATATCTTAATGCAAAATACCTGCAAGCAATTGGTCCAAATCTTGTCACGTGACATTAACAAATATGCACCATTGTCCGGCAGGCAACATTTCACTTTAATGTCTGTCGGTCACCAAATGATTTTTGTTTGAATGATTTTTGAAATTTTACATTTTGGTTTGAGGTATAACAAAACAAATAGTGAATGGCATCATCGATCATCACTGAAAATTTTCCCCTAGTGTAAAATTTTACCCCAGTGCAAAATGTTGCCCTTGGTCTTCGACCTCGCGACATTTTACGAACTTTGTGGAAAAAATTTGAACTAGAGAAAGCACTCGGAGAGCGCAGGTACCTCTGCCAAGGCAAAGCTATTCTCCAGGTGGCGTCACCGTCTTCGCTTTGCCAGCAGTTCCCTTACGCCCCCTTTAACGCAATGGTAACGAAAATTTCAAAGTGATCCAGAATCCAGGATTCCTGTCGGATCACCCCCAAAATTTAACCACTGGTAGTTTATGCCATGCCCGACATTCCCTCAAAATTTCAGAAAGATCCGTCGATAACTTTTTGAGTTATTTTGCTAACACACAGACAAACAGACAAAAACAACCTCCTTGGCGGAGGTAATGATGATCTCGATGCCAGTCACTAAGTATAATGTGCAAGCTTTTAATGTAACTGCATTATATAGGAAAACGGTTTTAACTTAGCCCAACTTCAGCACTGCAATTTATTCATTTATTCGAATTAAATCCGAGTATACATGTTTTCAGTTGTATTTCTGACATTAAACCAAATACATCTGCATAATACACAGACAGCAGAAAGAATTCTACAATATAATAACGCAAGACAACAAAATAATCCATCTACGCCTAATAAACATCTACTAAAATCTACACTGTCATTTACACAGCATTTCTTGCTTCAGCTATTTGGTGGCTGCAAATATTGTCCTTTAGAAATTGAGGGAGTTCCTATTCCGACACCGATAACAGAATAAGTGGTCAGGGATAGGGTCAGAAATAGGGTTAAAGGTCCATGGTCACCAAAATTAACATATACATTTTATCCATTTTCCTGAAACTGCAGAATTTTATGATAACTTTGACAGTAATATCAGCGCCCAGCGTTCTGTCAACACGGAAAAATTTACCTTTGAAGTCGACGATCTACGAAAACGACATAGAAAACGTGCTGCCATGATGACCTGCAGTGACGTCATGAGTTTAGCCTATAGACGTCATGAATTAATATGCATGACGTCTATAGGCTATGGCCTAGCCTAGAATGATGACGTTAGCCATTAATATTCATGATCTATATGGGCTAGGATCATGACGTCACTGCGGGCACTGATAGATTAAAATATTTCGCATAACGTAACGCAATGCCGCATTTCATTTGAATTCACCCATTAATTTCATATATTTATGAAGCTCGAATCGACATATTATATATGCGAGGTTAAATGTCTCATTTAAATCTACAGAAATTGCGCGAGTGAGTTTGACCGTGGCCATGGACCTTTAAGAATAGGGATAAATTGCATCCAGCTATGGCAGACCAAAACACTGTTAACAAAGCCGACAACTGCAGGCATGCTGTAATGTAACGTCTGTCAGAGTAGTGGCTATCGGAATAAGAACTTTTTGGAGTAGAAGGATTCAGTACCCTAAAAATTTTGCAGCAACAGTCTCAATACTGGAAGCCCAACTGCCTAAGCCCAGAAAAGCTAAGAGTTAAAATTAAACATGCAACAGTGGTAGCAGACTAGCAGTAACATTTATAGTACTGGTATGGCATTTAAGTCGCATTTCGGAACCAAATGGACTCCAGCTAATGCAAAGAAAAGTATGAACATGTGCTAAATGTAATACACATAAAAACAATCGGCATAACAACACAGAACTACTACCATTAAAAAACTGATACGATAGTTATGTACATACATCTTATAAAACTATAATACATCTATTGACAGAATGCACAAAACAGATTAATGGATTTCATAACTGTGATTAATTGCATATTAACATAACATTTAATCAATATTCATAAAAATGTATCCGACTCAGGGCCATCTTTTGCCAGAGCGGGGCCCTTGGCACTAAATTACCCACAGGGCCCCTGATACCACATTACCTAATACCCCTAATACATGTGACGATAACCACACTACACCACAGACTGTAGGATAGGCCTCTGTCTGTAAGGTAGGCCTGTATCGTTTGTGATTTTAGGCCTCTAATCTCGCAAGCGGAGCGAGCGAAAAAAATTTTGGACCCTAGATTTTAGCTGCTCCCCCCTGCAAAAAAATCTCGATTTTTAAATTGAGTTTAAGTTGTGACAATAATTCATCAATAAGGCGATGAAAATTGTTTAGACTGATCATCGATCCATCACCAGGG
>Ga0209671_1005246_pt1 | contig 13063 bp, 5 predicted proteins | sample WorMetHERISLAND2_2_FD_187401 | JGI IMG/M metagenome (GOLD analysis project Ga0209671, IMG submission 187401) | Marine gutless worms symbiont microbial communities from Max Planck institute for Marine Microbiology, Germany - Olavius geniculatus... | ecosystem: Host-associated > Annelida >... | reverse complement strand
GTTAAGGTCTGGGCTGACTTGGAACAGACGATTGTGGACGAGGCCATTGACCAGTGGAGGAAACGACTCAAAGCCTGCGTCAAGGCCAAAGGACAACATTTTGAACATTTACTATAGCCTAACTTTAGTCGTACGTGTAGATTGCTTGTACCAACGTTTTTTCGATATCAAAGCCTTTTTCTTGAAGTTATGACAAGAAGTTTCAGGGTCCGGTTTTTTTATGAAACACAGTGTACATCTCAACTGTGCAAGTTGAAAAGTGTTTAACACGTAAGAAAATTACGGCCGTCCGTCTAATTTCTGCTTTTTCGTTGATGATCAGTAGCTAAAACGCCTTAAACAATCAGCAGTATAATAAACTAATTTATCTGAAACACGTCGTTGAATTATTCCCTCTTAATTCCGCCCTCTCTTGCCTCAAATGCTATCAACGTCTCTGCTTAGAAAGTAGAAACGCTGCAAGCTCAACGCATTGTATAGCTCCTTCAGTCCATGCTACGACTGCGACTGCTGCTGCGTTAAATTGAATTCTCGCGACTCTACTTTATGCTGCCTACATTTCTCAACTTAACGTCATTCCTTCTAGGGTCCGTGTGGCACTCTGCATCCATGCATCGTTTAGCTTACTACACAGACGGCTCAGCTGCCACAGCTGCTGGTTGCCATGTTGATGGCACTGACGATGATGACTGACACAAGTCAATCACTTATAAACAATATAAAACAATAGCCTAATACAATAAATAAAATAAATGCAACAAATAAATAAATAAATAACATTCATTTTAGTTTAGTTGCGTCAGAGTAAGCGGACGAACTAGCAGTTCAGTTCATGTTTATTCCCGTCGTTTTGTACACGTCTTTAAGCTAACAAAGGCCGCTACACACTCAACAGTTTCCTCGCTGTCTATATATTGTCGCTGTATCATCATCAACTCTAGCCTATCTGTCGCACGCAGGCGGGCACGCGGGCAGTCAATTTGTCGACGAACGAGGCTCGGTCGGTTGATAGCGAGGCTAATTGCGTCAGAGTCGCAGTCATTAAGACGGTCAGTTCGCGGTGGCTGCGATGCGTGTAGAGAGAACGCTGGCGAGCGACGTCGTAGTCTGCGGTTGTCGGCAAACGTTGCATCACGTGCGTCTGTAGTGTAGCGAGTCTATCGCTCGGCGAGAAGGCACCGCTTGCTTGCTGCTGATGCTGCTACGGCGCCGACGAGATTTCTATGTCCTCCCGCATCACAAACGAAGGTCTTAACCCCTCAAACATAACCCTGCACCCACCAACATAGATCAAATCCCCTCTACCAAAAGGGTAAAAAAACATACACTGTACTCGTCAAGTTGCTATTGCGCGATTTTGGTTATAACCAGGAGGGGGTATTTTTTTAAATCAATCAATCAAAACAATCAAAACGCAACATTTATAGGCTATAGCGTCGTTCGTCGCAAAGAAATCAGTGGCGATTTGATTGTGTTCAGATGTTAACATAAGCTTTAATAACAAAATCCAAAATTAATTATTTTTCCGGCACCAAAAAAAGGAACAAGTGTTTGAATAAGTTGTGAAAAATTAGCTGGGGGTTGAACTTTTCGACGGTGGGAGACCGACCAAAATTGTGATGTAAATCGTATGTTATAGTTATATAGCTAATCCCCCTGTACATAATTTGACAGTGTGTTAGGGGGTTGAGAAAACAGTTGGGGGGGGGTTCAACCCCCCAATCCAACCGGCAATTCTAACGTTAAAAGAGACACCAAAGTTACATCTGGTTAGAGGAGGGGTTATGTCCGGAGAGACACCCCTCATCGCAGACCCTCCTCCCACAGCAGCATCTGTAGTCGAGCGCCGGGCGGGAAGCAATCAGGCGCCATTGAATGCTGCGTTTCTCGAGCAAATCGAGTCTATCCGTCGTCTGTCGGCCGCTAGAGTCTCTGTTTTCACAGTCACGATGCTGCAACGCTACTCCTCCTCCTGATGATGATGATGATGATGATGCTGATGTGCCCGCATCATTACAGACTCGCTCTAGTCGAGTTGAGTCGTTGCAAAGTGTCGTCGCGCTGCGAATGATTGTTCTGTAGTGAGCGCAGCACTTCAGCTTCAGTAATTGCTTGTCCGCTCCGAGTGTGCAGTGTTCACCGTGTTGTTCTTCGTGTTTACTCCTAAAAGTATTGTCTTTGTGTTTTTGTCACATGGATTTAACGTAACAGACTTGCAGTCGCCAAGATATCGCCTCTGCACAGCTTTTTCTAGCATGGAGTTCATTTTTATACATTCTTCAACACACTGGATGAAGAGAAATAAAGGCTGATAGCAGAACGGGGAGAGTAAAGTTAAACAAAAGCTCGAAAAGCCACAGTTTGAGGCCCGCCAGGTGCGCCGAAAATCGAAACCAAAAAAACGAGAACAGGGTGTATAGGTGGGGGTCTGCATGGGGCAGCGCTGTTGTGCCGTATGCTCGAATCACATTTAGTTATTCACCATAAACCTAAATTTATAGGACTTTGGATAATTTCGTCGACATTATAATGTTCAGACAGCAGTATAAAAACTTAAAAACATCAAAAGTTTGGGCAAGTCGAGTTGAGAAATCCTACCACCATGCAGTCTAGTGCTATGCAGGCGCGTGCTATATATGCCAGTGTGTGAGGCTGCTATTATTAGAACCCCGCTATTGGTCGCGTACCGATAACGACTTCCGGTGCGAAGTGTGACGTCATTTCCGCCCAGCTCGAGCCGCTGTCTGATCACATCACGTGATACAGCCTGTGAATCTGTGTCAGCTGAGCTGTAAAATATTCTTCCGCGGTGGCTAGCCCAAGCAAAAATTCCGCTTTAGTCGTTATGACGACGGCTTTAAGGTAAACTCCTAGGCTTATGATAGACCTACACGGCTCTCAGAAAAAAACAGTCGAAATTGTTTTTGTCGTAACTTTGTCAAATTTTTACTGACTTTAATAGTTTTTTGCCACGTTGATGGCTAAGACGATGAAATTATGTAAGGTGCACTCTTTTTCCACCCCACCTAATTTATGTCAATGCACTACCATGTGAAACATAGATGCTCCACATTGTTGCATAATGCTGAGTTGTTGTCTCAAGTAAACGCTGTAACGAGTTAATTAGGCACAAAATACACTAAAATGTGAATTATTTAACAGAATTATTAGTTTGTATAACAACTCGCTTGCAAATTAGAATTTATGCCAAAGTGTGCTCCGCATACAAAGACGCAATGGCTAACGCCAATGGCTGATAAAAGAATCAATGATCGACTGATCAAATGCATTCACTCATCGATTAGACATGTTTTAAGCTTATCAGCCAGCTATTTTGTCGTCTGCTGTTTTCAGCATAAAATATTTAATACCTCAAAATTATTAAATCACGTTGCACCCTCTGTCGAATTGATGATGCAAAGGTGAGCCATCTGATACAAATAATCGCCGCGTAACGTAACAATTTGGAGCATCTGTGTTTCACACGGTAGTGCGTTGACATAAATTAAGTGAGGTGGAGTGCATCGTACATAATAATATCGTCTTGGCTATCCTTGCGCCAAAAATTATCAAAGTTGGTGGAAATTTGACAAGGTAATGCAAAAAAAAACAATTTTGACTGTTTTTTGAGACACAATGCTTATAGGGCCTACGTGTAGTTTGCATAGAGCTAAGTTATTATATGCTGCATATTTTGCACATCGCAAGATCATTATGTAGGCCTAGGCTATTACAATGCCGTGAGAATAACAGACTGCGCATACCATAACGGGTTAACATTACGGTAGACACCTGCAATATTTTTTGAAGTTAACCCAGAGAAATAAAAATGGCTTTTTTTATTTTACGGCTGTACATTTGTCGAGAATCGTCAAACGGCTGCTGCAGCTGCTGCCGCCATGTCGGTCCAACCGCATGCCACGACGGACAGAAATAAATTCGGCCGAAAATTGAATCATTTTACCGACAATGACGACGTAATGGCGAAATAGGCGGAGAACGAAGCGGCGGCAGCAGCAGCAGCAGACGCTACGGAGAGAGCTGTAAGCTGACGTGCATGGAGCATTGGAGCAATGGCCGTGACAGACGGACAGTCTATACGACATGCATGCTTCGAACTAGAGCCTATAGCTCAATCGATGAATCGACCATGTAGGCTAGGCTATAAATGCGTCTCAGTAAAATATTCGCTGTACGACGATATTCTCTATCTATATTCTGTCTTTGAATAGACTCATCGGTTGAAACGATAACTCAATAAGTTACATAAATACATCAAAAACAACCTTTAGGAAGGGGGAGGGGGATAATTGAAAATTTGTTGACGTTTCGGCAACCGCTGCTGCCTTCTTCGGAACGACTGTTCACCAAGTGTCGTTGCGGCGGACTGTAAACTTGTAATCATGGACCGGAAATCGTTATGCCGGTGCTACAGCGACGCGAGCCGGTTGTAATAATAGCAGCATCATACACTGACATATTTTCGATTAAAGTTGTTTTTTGATGAATTTATGTATCTTATTGATCTATATTTTGTTTGTGTCTGTCATTCTCCAGCTTAAGCATATAGACTTAGGCCTTATATACCGGATTTGGCAAAAAAGTGACACCAAAAACTTTTGGCAAAAAACGCAGTTTTTTAGCCCTGCGACTAACTCAGCCTCGCAATCTCCCCGTTTGTTTGTCCAATCTAATGCATAGCATTGGTCAGCGTATAAAATCACCTTTGTGTCCGTGCGTCCGTGCGTCCTGCATTTCTTAAGCTATTTTTTCACCTTCCCTTCACCATTCCCTTCCCCTTCCTTTTCCCCTTTTTCATCTCTTTCCCCTTTTCTTTCTCCTTCCTTTTCCCCTTTCCCCTTCTCCATTTTCTTTCCCCTTTTCCTCCTCTTCTCCATCCCCTTTTCCTTCCCCTTTCTCTTTCTTTTGCCCTTTCCTTTTTTTCCTTTCCCTTCCCCTTCCCCTTTTCCCTTCCTCTCTTCCTTCCCTTATCCCTTCCCATTTTTTCTCTTTCCTCTTTCCTTTACCCTTCTCCCTTTTTCTTGACCTTCTCCTTTCGAATTTCCTTTTCCTTCCCTTTACCTTCCATTCCTTTTTTTCCCTTTCCCTTCTTTTTTCCACTTTTCTTTTCCATTTCCTTCTCTTCCCCCTTCCTCTTTCTCTTTCCATTCTTCCGTCTTTCTTTCTGTGTCCAGGTTCGTGCGTCCAATATTTGAGGCGCTATATCTCCTTAACTGTGCAAGATAAACGAATGGTGACGATAGACCATTTATAGTGAATCGAATGGTCTCGTGACTGACAATGTCTATTGTTTAGTTAAAATAATAGAAAAGGATGAAAGTATCATCGCTGCTGTTCAATTTGAAATTAAACTGTTTGATTTTTTTCTACCAGTCTGAACGGTTCACTGATTATATTTATACGGACATATAGCCTACTGTAAACTATCGAAATGCTCTGCGTTCTCTGTGTTCGTATGAACATTATCTTGTTGGTAAGATCACGACAGGAGTAGTACGAGTGTATGACATAGGCCTATAGCTGAAAACTTAAAGTCGCCAGCCAACTTGGTAGGCCTACGTGGGTTCAATGCTTAGCTGAATTTAGTTTGGTTAACCCTTACCAGCACAAAACACTAATGTGGGATTGGCTAAATAAAAATTAAAACGCATCTGTGACACGTAGGTTTACTGAATGCTGATCCATATTTGCGACCAAGGCATCGAGAGCTGCAACGTCTCGGTATTGGCTTAAAAGGTCTCGTGCACTTTCCTCAGTTCCTGCAAGATTTCAGTCAGTCTCTGCACAAAAACGTTTCTATTTCTGTGACTGTGTTTGAGGCTTAACTAACGGAAGAAGAGCTGCCTTTATTTGAGCCTGTAAATCGCGAACACTAGCAGTTTGCTATTAGACCTCTCTTCCTCGAACTAAAGCCTCGACACAATATTCAGTTTCCTCGCAGCATCAGTCAAAGCATCACTAGCCAATCATCGACTCTGCGCAGCTTGATCTCCGCCTCCTCCTGCTTACTACACACGTCATTGGCTGCTGCAGCTGCCGAGACGATGACGTCATGTGACGTAATACTGACGCGGTCGGGTTGGCGACCGTCAAAAACGTTTAATCGTGTAAATACATCACTCACTATCATTCTGTCATAGGTGATTTTTGCTCGGCGTATGTTTGATTTTGCCAACACACGAAGGCCTGTGTGATGGTATATTTTTGTCTTCGCCTCAGGACGACAGCATAGCCACAGTGGGATCAACAAACACGACGTAGTTCTGAGCCCATTGCAACTGCAAGAAAACAAAAATCGTGTTCAGACTAAAACGGCCAATGAATAAACGAATACAAGCCCGTCGAGAGCCACAGCGGGGCCCGGGAAAACATTCTCGCCCCCAGCCCCAAACATTCTCGTAGGGCCTGTCTGGAAAAAGTTGAATTTTTTTCTTTTTAAAATGCGCATTCTGGTGTACTTTATATTTTTGAGCGATGGCAGGGCCCCCAAACGTCGCGGGGCCCGGGGTAGCTTAGCTCCTACCTCGTCCTCGACGGGCCTAAACGAATAACAGAATAGCAAGTATTATGCCTATAGCCTATATGCTTGAAATGTGATGTGGGAAACAGAATCTAGTGATGAGTCGATTTAAGCATCACTGACAGTGGCAAAATCTTCAAAAATTGATCGTCCGATAACCATGCCGCAGTATAACAAGAGGCCCAGCTGTCGCTAGGAAAGGCCGACAGTAGGCCGGCGTCCGAATGCCAGCAAATGTAAATGAGGGATCAGTTCAGTACCCCAGTTTGCAAGGAAAAGGAAGGTCGACAATGGAGGCATTAGATGGGGCATCTGCAAATGTCAGTACATGTTGTCTGTTTATAGTAACCATTTTTGTGTGTGTAGGCTTAGTTCGTGTACGATGACAAAATAAATTTATATAGCCTAGGCTATTGCGCTGATACAGTTTGGCCGTAACGCGCTAAGCAATTTTTTTCTTTTGAGGGAGGAGGGGCGCGGGACCCCTGTTTTGGGAAAACAGGTGTCCGTACGTATGAATCGAACTATGACTAAATCACAACTACAACACTATATATATACATTATATACTTACTTCTAGAAAACTTTTACAAAGTAAGCCTATACAATGCAAACACTGTAGTCAGAATAAAAATTTCATAGGCCATACGACATTTCGAAGCATTCGAGCTTCTGCTGCACTTACAACAAAATTCAATAAGTCATTTTGTATCCCCTGTTTCGCCAGTTTGTACTCCGTTGTACCCTTACAGTTTTCGAAAGCGGGGAGTAGAGTTTAGGTTATGTCTAAAGGCTACTTTATCTAACACTAGTATTTACACATCAGGCTTTCAATGCAGCCGGAAGCAGGGCGTCTGTGAATTATCCGGACGATAGCGTGATGATGATGACGATGATGATGGTGGTTTGGCTAGTGTAGCCATAAGGGGCACTAGGGGCACGTGCCCCCCAGAAGCCTATTCAGTTACTCACAATAGTGCCAAAAATGCACGAAAACACATCATTTTTACACGAAAAAAATCCGGAAAATTTCCGGGAAGAGGGCACAGCCACGGTGTTCGATTCGTCAAAAAAGCGATGGGTTTCAGATAGACAGCTAGGCCATATAAGCCTAGTAAAATGCATGTTGGATAGATCGTCTTCAGTCAGTTCGGGGTTAATCCCCCCGGAGCCTCCCCCTCGGCAAATCGAACACTGCACAGCTTACTCCCCAGATCCCTCTTTTTGTGAGAAGGGTCACCCTTTTCAACCCCCACTTTTCAAGTGCCCCCTCTACATCCACGCCGCTGTGGTTTGGTCTGTTTCATATAGCTTGCCCGTAATTGCTGCTGCATAATGGCAAGGCAGGTTTTGCAGAGTTCGCGTATAATGCACGCTCTATCACACTCGGCTCACATCATTGAGCCTATGCTTTGCGATCTAGGCCTATAGTCGTACTGACATCAGCTACGTAGATCCTACATGTTGAACATCCTCTAAAACTCATCATCACAGAGCTCAGATCCTACATGTCCAGGCGACATATGCCCAGAAGCCATAGGCTACAGTTCTCGAGACTCACATCTCAATATGTTAGCCTAGTATAGCGTTGTAGACGAAAGCGGGGCAGGTAAGACAAAAGCCCCCCCCCCGAAAGGCCGAAAGGGTCGAGCCCATGACTCAAGTATCACGACCGTTTTGGCCCTTCGAAACAAGCCAATACTTCTCGTCGGATCGATAGGCCTCTGGTTTTAAAGAACTGTGTACTGTGAAAGTAAATGGTGTTTGCACCCACTAAATGCGTTTTTCTGGGTTTGTCTAAAATGCGTTTGCGGCCAGGGCTCTGCCAGGAACCCCGCATTAGTGGGGTAAGAAGGGCGCGTACGTTCACCTCAATCACCTGTCTCAGGTGGCAGACACTCTGTGTAGGCTGTGATATATGACAGGTGACGCTCCTTAGCTCTGACATAGATTAGCATTAAGAACTGAAGACAGCCTCTATCTTTAACCTTCAGTGTTTGACCTTTAAGCACAGGTAGCAACCGATCAAATCCATTAAAGTTCAGGCTGATACAAACGTGCAGATGAAATCAAAACGGTAAGCTCTTAATCGATATATTTCGCTAACTGTTTCAATGCGGTGTCAATCTATTACAGGAAAGAGATATTGAAGATGTCGGTGATGCTGCAGAGTCTGTGTCTGATAGCTATCATCCAACTGGCCGCATCGCAGCTACATAACGATGTCACGCAATCGGGTAATACCACTTTTGTATGATTTTTTGCTTTTTGATGTAACAACAGTCAGTGTGTAACAAATGTGTGAGCTGCTGTTTTGAAAATTTTACGCGAGAAAGCAGTTAGACTGCTTTCGCACGTCTTATAGCCACTGCAATTCTGTCCGTCCGTTCGTCTGTCCCTCTGTCTGTCCATCACAATGGGTAGATCAGTCAAAAACGGAGCAAGCTAGTATCGCCAAATCTTCACCATCGGCTGCCTGGAAGAATTTAGTTTCAGGAACCGCAAAGCTTTTTCATAAATTCAGAGGGCGTCACCCCAAACGAGGGCGCTAAATGAGTACACTGGATCTCGATTGCCACCGAATTCAGTGACCTTGAATGGCCCTGAACGTCAAAATAGGGGTTTTATGGATTTTTTAGCGATTTCGGGCTACGAGACACATTTCAAGAGCGAACTGCGTCGAAATCAATTGAGACAAACATGGAGAAGCTGCGTATGAAATTTTCAGCATTGAACTAGGCCTAGATTTTGTCGATCCAAGTCTCGATTTTCTAGGTTCGAGAAAACCTGCGCACGAGGGCATCAAATAGCGGTATACCCTCTACCCCCATTATTTTACCGGTGTTGGCCAGTCTTTCGTGAAAACGGTTGCAGATATGCATGGGCATGCTGCCCAAGCACTATAGTGACGAGTTTTTCAGTCGTATCAACATCGATGACTTTGAAAGACCCCGAACTTTCAAAATAAAGGTTTTTTATTGATTTTTGCAATCTTCGGCTGCAGCGCACACTCTAAGAATGAACTGCGACGAAATGACTGGAGATAGACTGACGGTTTGCGAAGAGGAACTGCTATAGGCTTTCGCGCGTCTCGTGAGCATTAGCTCAAATGTCTTGTTAGGCCTACTGCACACAAGGCGCTGCCGTCATTATGTGTTATTTCGATCCGAAAATGTATTCAAACTTGTTTGTGGCCGCCGCCCTGGGCCCCGCTGCTGGAGGAGCTAACGACCAAGGGCGTAGCAATTTAATAGAGACATGGACGCCAGAATAATGACTGAACTTATTTTATAAGCCTATAACTCCTGAAAATTAAATGCCTTGCCAAACATTTTCTTGTCTTGTCTACGCCCCTGCATGCTTTACCACGCCCCAGACTCCATAATCGTCTGGAAGGGGGACAGATAGGCCACCCTCACCCTTGCCAATTTCTTTTCACTTCTGCCGGACTGGCGTGTTCTAGTACATTCTGTCCCCTACGTTTCCACGCCACTGCTTTGTCTCGGTTCATCGACTTGCATTGTCTGATGCGCATCGTTTCTTCGGTCCGCCATCCGTCCATTCTGTTACTTTCTCCGTCGATCATCAATTGATCGTCAGTCAGCTAATCTGTGTTAAAATTTATGAAAATATATTCAAATTCGTCACTACTATAGTAGGCCCCTAATGTGCAAAATACTACAGACTCTTTTTATTCTGGACAGCGTGCAGATTGATCCCACGTATTCTAGTGATTGTGTAAACATCGTAAGTGCTAGCATATTGTCTTTTGCATGTGTACACAGGGTGTCCTGCTGACTTCACGTACATGGAGTCGGTCAACGGCTGCTACAAGGTTGTCAGACGCCACAAGAAATGGGCTGCTGCCGGACGCAAATGTCAGGCAATACACAACAACGCTCATCTACTGGTCATCAACGATGCACAGGAACAGCGGGCTGTTACAGGCCAGTTTCCACTTCGCGTTTTTACAGGACGTCAGCGTAGGGGTCGGTGACTCAACGGTAAGGACGCTGGATTTCGAGACCGAGAGGTCCCAGTTTCAACTCCCGGCCGGTGCGCTACCAGGTAACAACTCTGGGCAAGTTGTTTACACCTAGGTGCAAGTGGTCTAGTGGTTAGCGTCGACACGTAACTTCAAGGTTACAGTTCGATTCTAACTGCCGGGCATTTGCAAGCCACCTTGAGCAAGTTGCTAACCTACAGTGTGTTCAGGCCAACTCAGCCTCCTACCCTACGTGGGAAGGAAAATGAGTAGTAGCTTACGGGCTAGGGGTGAAGGCCTAGCGTGGCTGATTGGGGCGGTGGTATGTCTGCTTGCTGCAAACCGTGGGTCCACTTGTTCACAGATGCTGGCAAATGGGGGCAATGCTGACGAGCAATGGTCCAATGGATGGCCGCATAGTGCACTGTGGTATCATTAGCTCATGCAAATCACAGGGTGGCCACTCTCTAGTCATGATCAAATTCCCTGACTTTTCCAGACATTTTAAGGGAACAGACGGAGTATCGCCCCTCGCCACAGTAGCGATATGACGTCTATTGGCAACAATTTTAATTATTTTCCATAGAATTAACTGACCAAATTTAGTGCAGTTTAAACAATAAAGGCAAACAAAAGCGGCTTACTGGCACCGCAAATTTAAAAGTATGGAAGTACAAGTCTGCGAGCAAAGCGAGTAGAAAAAATGGAGTTGAACACAAATATTCAACTAGTAATGAACAGTTTTGGGACACTTTTCCCCGACAACTCCCTGACTGTTAACATAATCTTTGACATGTTTTAAATTCCCCGACATTTCCAGGTTTTCCAGACAAGTGGTCACCTTGCAATCAGCCGTCACTTCCGAGATTGTAGTTAAATTGCTTGCAGCTTTTTAATGTATATACTATTAGAAAAATACACATCTTACCTGAACTAGGGCTTACCTACATGTAGTGTCATGAAAAAAACAGAGCGGCGAAATTTGGTCCGTTTCGCCCCCGCGCCACGGATGACGGCACCATATCCGCCATGCTGATTATGATATGAATGTGCATTGTGGAATGATAATATTTTGCAGGACTAAGAGGATGCGCTTATCCGTGGATTGCTGGATACCGGGCTGCAGGCCAGTCCACGTTCGTCTGGAGGGTCAGAATGAACGGCCGTAATGAAGAGATTCCGATGACCTACACGAACTGGTACCCGGGACAGCCGGACGGTCGCACCAAGCAATGCGTCTACTTGATCAGATATCAGCACCCGTCTAAATGGGTTGATGTCTCCTGTGATATGACGCTGTGTTTTATATGTGAAGTGGACCTGTGACGTCATGTGCAGATCTGCCAGCAGGCGGCAACGCGGCGTCTCACAATAACAACGGACGTCGCAACGTGTGTAGTAGGTCATAGTTGGGATCGTGAAACGAAACATTGTTGTCGAAATATGTTTCAATAGCTTTCGCATAAGTGTAATTATTGCCATGATTCATCGCCAAGATTCAGATTATGCTCATTGAGTACTTACATGGATCCACAAGCAAAAAACGGGCAAGAACGTAACAGCAGAGCACAAATGAAATAGGGTATACTAGAACGTAATTTTAATAAAGGTACAGACAAAACAATTTCTACAGAATGATACAATATGTTTAAGGATACAATAAAGTGTTTTCAGTAAGTTGTTTGATAAACTTTGGTCCACTAATGACAACGATTAGTTGGATAATGTTCGCCCACCCTGTGTTGACAATGCACGTTCTGTGTATGGTGATGCATTTGAGTTCGAGCCATGTGACTGTGCTACTAGGGGAATTTCAACCCCCTAATTCTCCCCAATCAAACTTACAGCGCCAGGTGGACTCACGTTGGGCTCTGAACAAATTTCTAGTTTCATCATATGTACATCAGTAAAACACACCTTCCTTGCATACTTGTGTAGGGAATGTGACGTCATAAATTACAATCACATCATATCTGCAGCACAGTCAGTAAAATGTACATTTCACTGATATACAGACTGTGAAAAAAACTAGTCTAATATGTCAAGGGTCAAAACTTTTTGACCATCCTTCGCACAATGAAGTGTCTGTCTGTCAAAACATTTTACACTGACAGAACACCAAAATATGAAATTTTTGCAAAAAGAAAATTTTTTGCAAAAATTCTGTAAATTTGGGTAAAAAAATGTATGTCCGTGAAATGGTGTGAACTTTTGGTGAATCCGGAAAGTTTTAGTAGTACACATAGTATTCTAGCAGCAGCAGTAGTGGTAGTGGTGGCTAGTCATGTATTAGCTGCATGGCTCGTTGCAGTAGTTGCAGCATGACTGGGTAGACCGGTGAAAACTCTTTACCACCGCGTGACGTCACTGACTGCACGTACGCCTCCAGGCTGCCCCTGGACCACACACAAATCAACAGAGTAGAGATATTCACGCATATATTCCCTAGCTATTCACAGATATTCACATTAGAGGTTAATTTAACAATATGCGCTATATAAATTTACATTTTACTTACTTATTTACTAGATATTCAC
>Ga0209671_1005245_pt1 | contig 13064 bp, 5 predicted proteins | sample WorMetHERISLAND2_2_FD_187401 | JGI IMG/M metagenome (GOLD analysis project Ga0209671, IMG submission 187401) | Marine gutless worms symbiont microbial communities from Max Planck institute for Marine Microbiology, Germany - Olavius geniculatus... | ecosystem: Host-associated > Annelida >... | reverse complement strand
ACTCTCCATCTCGACGGGACTGGGTGTGTTAATTTACGCGTTAATTAATGCATTAAAAAAATTAACGCACTGCGTTAATGCGTTAAAAAAATTAACACCTTGACAGCTCTACTGAAATTAGTAAACTACAGCTGATTATAGCATTATACGTCGTCTACATTTGGCTGACAGTATTCATTTTGACATCATACACTTTATCTTCATTGTGACTAGGTCATTTTATGACGAAAAAAGTGATATGACATAATTCTGCTTTATGATAAATAAGTAAATGAAAGAGTAAAAACACTGTAAACGAATATGTCTAAGCCACAAATGTCATGTTGGTTAGTATCGCTCTAACGGCAACTACAGTATGCATGGCGCACGCCTGCACAAAACATCTCAAAGAGACGTGATGGCCCGAGATGAGACGTAATAGGCCAAGACCGAGACATATTGCTCCGAGACTGAGAAGAGACCTGAGACGCATCGGTCCGAGACTGAGACAAGACCGAGACATGGAGGATTTTGTCCGAGATGAGACCAAATAGTATGTCTCGAGACTGAGATGCCTCGACTGAGACCACATCCCTGGTAGGAACCATGGAATTAATTGCATCAGAAATACAGCACAACTGGAAAAAAGACTAACAAATACAACCTGAAATACATAATACAGCACATTGGCTGCAATACTAATCTTCCAGAAAGTATCTTGCCTTCTCTTTGCTAAGTATGCAATAACAAAAAAACAGAGGCAACTGTTAGTGTATTCTCAAATAGCATACACAGTGGAGTAATGCAACATCATCATATCTTCAATGAACATCGTTATAGACAAGAAATGTTTAATGAATGTTTAAAAATGCAAAAAAAACTGCAGAATAAGATTTGAATTCTGCACAAAATAGTGTGGAAAAAATACTTTCGTTGTTTAACCAGATATTTTTCCAGATTTACTCCAGGTTAAGCGTGAACTTATGGAATAATAGAGCATATGATAGTCTACAGGTTTATGGTCTTTCCAACACACCAATGTTATGTATTGAGACACAATACAATACAGAAGTACAGGTGTTTTATTGTTTTCATTTGTAATCAATCATTATCAGCAATACTTTGAGTTCATGTAAGCAAACAATTGCATATTATACTGTGGCTAAACATACAGTTAGATCTTATGTCTTCTGTCACTGCATTGATTCGTCGTTCAAGTCGTGCATACTGTGCAAATTCGTTGACCATGTTTAACTTGCTTAACTCTCCTTTCATCTCCTTCAGCTGTTTACGCTTTGTAGCATCTTCACGTGTTGAATGTAGTACATCTGTCACCTACAAGAATGCACTCATTTTTACGAATAAAACACAATAAGAACAAATTACACTTTTAGTATCTGGATCTAAGTACTTGTCACGACATCTTTCGTGTAGAGAAATGCAGTTCCTGCACTTCACTTGGCTATCAATGCAATTAATTTCACCGTGACACAAATCTGCATTTCTACATATGGTAAATATAGTACAGTAATGAGCAAACATTATTCGTTGGCTGCTGCTTGTATCTGCCAATGTAGAGATGATGGGTAAAGGCAAAGGTCAGTGCTAGCGGTAGATCGGCGATCTCGCACTAGTGAGCAGAAAATTACTAGCGGTAGATCGCCATTCATCTAATTACATTTATCTCGTTGTTAGTGAAAGAATGCAGCCACATTTCTTTACTGCATGGTTAAGACTGTGGTTGGAATTGAAATGTTATCAATTATGAAGCATTAAATAAAATTTATTCAAAATACTATAGTTCTAAGTCTGTGTTACAAAAAACAGCTTTGGCTTAAGATGAACTCTGATATAATACTGAATAGGCTAAGCCTGATTTAAATACGTGACAGTGTCGTAGCATGGTTTATAGACCTTCTGTGTCTACCAAGATTATGAGTTCTACCATCTTCCCAATAACGTATCTACCCGATCTACCTCTAGCAATTTTCCAGTGCTAACAGCAAGATCGCCGATCTACCGCTAGAATTATTGAAAGGCAAAACAACAAAAAAATTAAGTAAGGAGCCATCATACAGTAGTTGTCATGTGTTGCTCTTGCTGCAAAAAGGTTCAACCATAAAAATGAACATAGCGGTAATAGAGAGTGGTGCAACTCAATGGTTCATTCATTTCCAAATAATTCAACCGTTCTACAAACCTTAGAGCATAAAGATGACAAATATTTCGGTAGAACTGCAAATGCAATGACTAAAATAATTATAAATAGCAACAGTATCATCACTGCAGTCTTTTCTAGACAAATTCACAACAAAATACTTAAAATTAACTCAATCATCTCAATGTTTATTGTTTACTGTTTACATAGAGTCGTTGACAAAACCATAGATTACTTTGTACTTTAGCTAGTGATGGGCAAATATCGAAATATTATTCCGATATCGATATTTGGTCGCTTGTATAGCGACTGCAATCCCGGGATCCCGAATTGGCGGCGTCCCAGTCCCAGGATTACAGAATTAGTTAAAGTCGGATTTTTTTCGTGTTAAATGATAAAAATAAGAATATTAGCCGTCTGGTGAACAAAATATTTATGTGCGCTTGAGTCGAACTCTTTGCTATGCACTGTAATTCGTATTCTGACAGTTATTATCACACCCTGCAGTTCCGAAATACCTTCCCCGTATGGGCCTATACTACATCATATCCTATGCATGAAATAAGCCAATTAAGGATATTAAAATGACGACCAATCTGTGAGTTTAATCCCGAGACGGGATCCCGGGATTACAATTTTTTCAATACCGGATCCAGGGACAAAAAATTCAGTCCCGGGACTGCAATCACTAGTCGCTTGGTGCTGCTGCACTTTAGACCAAACCACGCAAAACAGATTTCGATTGTTCTGAGACTGACACCATAGACCACTTACATTTAGTACGTGAATATGTGGCTGACACTTGTCGCAAGTTGTTCATAAAGTGGATATACTCAAAAATCACAATAAATATGTAATAAAATGATAGGTAAAAAAATATAATTGGACTTTTGAGGTTTTGAAAGTTTTATTAGAAACCGAAAAACCTTGGTTTTTGGAGCAGTCTCCAGCCCTGCAGGCTGTCAATTATCTAACATTTTTACTTAGCAGTTTATAGCAGTTATCTGGTTCACATTATTAATTTGGTCATATTTCAAAATTTTCATGCACTGGTTGCATAAGTGTGATGCCAGTGCTACCAGTACTAGTTTGTCTGAATCAGACACTGAATGTTGAGATACTTTCTATCTACATTACTTAGCTTAAGCGCTTTTCTAATTGACTTTTAGTGTCATTATTTATTATTAACATGCAATTGAAAACAACAAATTTGAGCTAATGCTCACGAGACGCGCGGAAGCTTATAGCAGTTCCTGTTCAGTAGTTTAGCTGAAAATTGGGATGTTCACGCTAAGTTAATATACAAATACCAAATTCTCTATCTGGATCGCATAACCATAGTTGCGTGGTGCCACCTTGTGAATGATAGACTTGTGTTGCAGCCTGAAATCGCCAAAAATCCATTAAAAACTCCTATTTTGGCGTTCGAGGTCATCCAAGGTCATTGAATTCGGTGGCAATCGAGAGCCAGTGCACGACTTCCTATTAGTGAATAATAGTAACCTGAACCCTATCTCGCACCGTTTCTGAGATACAGTGACTTATTGGCAAAAAATCGCAAATTTTTCCCAACCTCCTCTCATTTAGTGCCCTCGTTCGGGGTGACCCCCTTCGAATTTATAGAAAAGCTTTATGGTTCTGAAACTAGAGTCTTCCTGGCAACTGACAGTGAAAATTTGGTGATCCTAGCTTGCACAATTTTTGACTGATCCACCCGTGTGACAGACAGATGGACAGAATTGCGATAACTAAGACGCGCTGAAAGCAGTAGCTGCTTATGCGCGTAAAAAAACACGACATTGTGTGGTATCAAGAAAAAAAGTGTCCGTGCATCCTTCCAAATACTGCCAACAAAATTTTACGCCAACCAACCCTTGTTGCCATGGCAATAAATTTGAGACAAAAAGTCTATGACTTGGACTCTGTAAGAGACATCTCCATGATCTTTGCGTCTAATGGAAGGTTTTCGGGGACCGGCTATTGAATGAGGCCAATCTAATTCCACCACAACCGACCCTTGTTGCCATTTGAATATCACGTGACCCCAAACAGTCAAGATCGTGATTGTAAAATATCTATGGCCTGATATCTCCATAACTGATGAACTGTAGGAAAACGTTAATTTACCAATAAAACAGCAAATATAAATGTACAAAAGCATAAGTTTATACAAAATGTGATACTATTCAGCAGCACACTGACACACAGTCAGTGTGATGCAGGCAATAACACCTTTTGTAATTTTTGCTGTTTTCGATGTGCAAGTCCTTGAATGTTGCCGTTAACAAGTATATAAACTTATGTTTTGGCTTATATATTGGTTGTTATTTTAGTACCCCCAGTAGACTTACATCATGAAAATATATTATGCAAACTGCAGGGAGTGCCTATGATGTCAAAATACAAAGTACAGTGCACTTCAAGCTGTATGACTCTAACAAGCATGAAATATTTTATGAATTGTTAGTTTATAATTTTAACACCTAAAAAAGTACAATTCTAATGAATTTTTGTCATCCCAAAATCCTGGGATTCTGTCACTGCCGATCCCGGGATTCTGTTTTGGCAAAAATGGCTGGGATCCTTCTGGGATTGCAATCACTAATCTGCGTTTCACGTATTCACAAACTGTTGCTTCTTCAGCCCCACAGGCATGGAAAGGCATAAGAAAAAAAACAGTCTGTTGAACAAAACATCAACATCCATGCCCATATTAGTCACCGAAGGCTGATAAACTGAGAGCAATAAAAACAAATCTGACAAAGAAACTCGCATTATTCTAAGTACTGTAAAACAAACAATCAGACTCAAGATAAGATAGCTTGTATATACAACACAACAAGGATATTCTTACACTGCTTGAATCATTCTCAGACATCAATCAGCGTTATATCAGATGACGCAAAACGATCTAGAAATTCACTCTATTCAAGTTCCTTTTGTGTGACCCAACATTATAACCCACATTATGTCAACACATAAAAATAGAACAAAACATTGTGAAAGGTGACAATTGAAAACCATGAATAAAGCCCACAGTTTGCAAGAAACACATCGTTATGCATCATATTTGAAATCGAATTACCTACAACATTTTTGAATATTGTTTTAGTATGGCCCAACATTAGGGACCAACTTAATTCACGATTTCATGGCCGTGACATTTTTCGTGAAAATGACCTCCTTCCGTGAAAAACGCTGATTTTCGTGAAATTCGTGATTTTTCGTGAATTTTAGCGCTTTTATTTTAATTTATGACAATTCCAGAGTTTTATCAGCAGCTTTTGTACGGATGTTGCTGTTTGCCACGTGTCGCACTTTAGCACTAAGTAGTTGACATTGACTGTCTTGAGTCTTGACTTAGTGTAGTAAATATTCGTTGTTCTGAAATTTCTTCGTTTGCATTAGCACAGCACCTCGAAGTAACGTCTGTGCATGTGGCCCGTGAATTTGACACACTTTAAAAATTCTGCCGTGAAATCATGCATTTTTTCCCCTGAATTCGGTTGGTCCCTAATCATTATGTTAATCGAGGAAGTCACGTATTTGCATGTTTTATTGTCTATACCAAGGCCTTTGACTGCGTAAGCTGTCGTCATGTTATGCATAAACGTTTTTTGGGTTTAGGTGTTTAGACAGTCTCGCAGGAGCATTGATGGAAACAGGCGTGCCCGGTTTTAATACCGTATTGCATAACAGTCATGTGATTTTTTTCCAGATGCTGGAATCCTTGTAGCTTACAGAGTAAGGTCATTAGTCATCTGGCTGCTCTTATGCTTGTATTTGATGTTTGCAGTTGGAACTGTTAGTGGTACTGTTGCACCAGTGAGTGCACATGGGAACTGGAATCACAAGATTTTTACACGCGAAAGCAGCAGCTACTGCTTTAGCGCGTCTCAGCCATCGCAATTCTGTCCATCCGTTCGTCGTCACGCGGGTGGATCAGCCAAAAATGGTGCAAGCTAGGATCACCAAATCTTCCGTCGGCTGCCCGCAAGACTCTAGTTTTAGGATACGTAAAGCTTTTCCATAAATTCGAAGGGGGTCACCCTGAATAAGGGCGATAAATGAGAGGGGGTGGGAAAACAGTAAGTTGCTGTATCTCAATAACAGTGCACGATAGGGCCTAGGTTACTATTAATCACTAATAGGAAGTCATACACTGGCTCTCGATTGCCACCGAATTCAATGACCTTGGATGACCTTGAACGCAAAATAGGGATTTTTGACTTTGGCAATTTCGGGCCGCAACACAAGTCTATATCATTCACTACGTGGCGCCACACAACTAAGTTGTTGTGCGATCCAGATAGAGGATTTGATATTTGTATATTAACTTAGCATGAACACCCCAATTTTCAGCTAAACTACAAAACGTGAACTGCTATAGGCTTTTGCGTGTCTCGTGAGCATTAGCTCAAATTTCTTGTTTGTCATTGGTATTGACTACCAGATGATAATGTCCATCAACTCTAACAGGTCTTTCAAAATCAGTTTAAAAGAATGTTATCTCTGTCCATATGTTTGTGATATAATATGCTCTTAAAAACTGGTTATGTGCCAGGAGCTTTCATGCAGGCTGTGGTGGTACTACTTGTTAAAGTTAAAAACTGGTAATTTAGCAGATAACTATAGAGCTGTAATAATAATAATAATGTATTATTTTGCCTGACAATAAATCTACAGTTATAGTATCATGTAACGAAGTTTCAATTTATCCAATTATGTAGTTCACAGGTCATTACTGTCAAGATTTCTGCGTACATTTTGTGCGTATTTAGCATTTTATGTGTCAAGGGTATATTAATGCTTACCATAGTGTGAACTAAGCTAGTAAGGCTTTGATGCAGTTTGGCAGCCTGCCGCGTTAATTTTTACTGTTATTATTAATACACAATTAAAATCAAATCCTTGATTTGTTCAGTGGTAATGCAGTACAAGTATGAGCACTTGGGCTGAGCAAGATAGCAAGGCACCAGGTGCACTTGCAGATGCCCTTATAACACAGTCTACGAGAAGAAACCAATAAGATCTAACATAAAATCAACAGGCCATGACACTGACCAAAATATCTATGTCTACACTATGAAACATCTAAAACATTAAAAAAAACATACATAACAAAACATCTCCTGACTACGAAGGAAAAATTAGAATCTTTTTATAACAGCTGATGTTATAATTATTAAAAAGATAAACATTACCAAACTGAAATGTTAAAACTGCAGTGAATGCCTGACCTAAATACATCAGTTGCACAGTTCATGTGAGGAAAACTTAACTGTTGCTCAATAATAAAAATATCAATAAACACATACAAAGAAAACATTAGCAAGCTGAATATTCAGACGTGCACAAGCTAGCTAGCAAACTAAATATCTTTACTATCGGTAATGATGGGGAAAAATGACGAGACAAACGAGTAGATGCATCATTAGTGATGAACAGAGTGACACTAGCATGGTACAGGTGGACAATAACAAGAGTAGTAGTATACTTACTTAGCTAAAAACTGGTAAGGACATGGATTAAAATAATCATAACTAAAAACTATTAACTACTGACCACATCCCCGAGATCAATAAAACTCAGTATTCTGTGCACATGGTATTTTAGGGGCAGGACCACCAGAGCGCAGGGCAGATTTTAGTGCAATTTCACTTTTTGTCCTTCCAAACCATTTCTGTTCAGGATAACCTGATGTCACATATGAATGTTTCCAGCAGTAAATATAAGTGCATTGATTCAGTCAGGAGTAGACTTTCACATTGCAGGTCATTTCACGGATAAGTCTCCCCAGGCAATGCACTTGATCTGGTACTGACAACCAAAAGCAACAGCAAAAAAATCCCGAATTAAAGTGATGCAAACACCCCGCACTGCGGTAGTACAAAGTTATGGGCCAGAAGAGGGGTAAAAGTGTCAAAGGTGTCACTTTGTCACCACAGCGGAACTCATCAGCAGATGGCAGTGCACCAGTGTCTCAAACGCCGTCACTATAAGATTCACATACAACAAATAATAACAATATAATATATAATATAAATATAATATACACTGTGTATCAAAAAAACGTCCCCAACATTTTCGACTGTAACTTGAAGACCAATTACCAAATTTTGATAATTTTTGGTACGAACATCCCTGATACAACGTGCCATCAAATTACCGTTCAGTTTCCCACCTCACCCAATGTATGCTTCTGCACTACCTAGGGAAAGCAGATCAAGCACAATATGTGTTGAAATAAATAAAAAAAACCTGAAAAAACATCCCCGACATTATCGATCGTAACTTGAACAAAGATTAGCAGATTTTAATAATTTTTGGCGTAAATATTTCTGACACAAGTGGCTATTTAATAAGTGTTTTAGTTTCCACCTCACCCAACATCTGCTTTTGCAATACCTGGGGAAAGCAGACCATACGTGATAAAATGAATGACAAAACGTCAATAAATTTCATCTATGTTAATCTGTGGGCCACAACAGCCAATCTATTACAAGGTTTGACTGTCATGCAGCAGTGTGTCTACCAGATGAAGTTTAGGAATGTTTGTGAAGTCAAGAAGCGACTGGTACAGTCTGGATTGGTCTTGAGCAGAACATTATTGATACTGCTGTCTATGAATGGAAAAAAGTGTCTCCTTGCTCGTATTTGCATAGTCAGCCAACACTTTAAGCAATTTTACTGTAGGCAGTTGAAAAATAGACAGCTGGGTGAAATATTGGCCAAAGTGCCAAAAATGTAAACAAAATGTGTTTTTATGCGTTTTGTTAATCATGCAATCATATCGCATTTGATAAAAAAAAGTGATTTTTGCTCGTTGTGTTTTCCCCAGGTAGTGCAGAAACAAACGTTAGGTGAGGTGGGAAACTAAATGGTCATTTGATGGCAAGTTGTATCAAAAATATTCCTACCAAAAATATAAAAATTTGATAAGGTGTTTTCAAGTTGCAGTCGAAAATGTCTGGGATGTTTTTTTGAGACACAGTGTATATAATAATATAATAAGCACCCCAAAGCAATAAAATCTAAAAGAATTTAACCAACAAACCTATTCACTGTTGCAGAAAATTATAAACACCCTAATAACAGCTGGCTGCTGGCAGCAACTGGCTAATCCGGCTATCCTCTTTAAGCATGGGAGTGAGTAGTTTCTTAATGACACATCAGAACATAATAGGTATTTCAGTGCCATAAATGGTTTGAAGCAGTAAAAAGCTATAGAATAGCCTCATAATTATAAGGAGCCACAAGCACGATAAAAACATAAGCACGAATAATTACCATCAACATATCAACGTTCTTGGTTTGAAGCACATATATGTTAAAAAACGAAAACAGTTGGCAGAGTGCATTAAGCTCTTTTTTGCACACTGCAAAATGGAAATTGTACTTTTCTTAATGGCACATCACCACAACATAGGCCATTCAGAGCCATACATGCTTAAAAACAGGTAAAAGCAGTATTAAAACCTTAAAAGCAAAGTTGAAAACTTGCAAAGATTTGAAATACTAATTTCTAGAACAATGCAAGCAGTTGGGTGCAACATAACACTTCACAAAACGATAAAAACGCACTATTTTGTGTCATTTAGACACATGTAAGTGGCGTGAAATTGTGTTCCTGTGGAGAATATAATCAGGATCACTTTGGATGATACACTCAGTTAATCTAGCATCCCATTTTGACACAACTGACCATAACGTACAGCCAGTCATGAGGTTTTACGGATGCAGCCAAAGGCTATGCAAACGAAGCTACAAAAACATATCTCACCTTGATCATAAAAGCACAGAGTATACAGGTGTAACGGTAAACAGATGGATTATACACAGGTCTGTTTCGTGAGTATGACAAGGGCTGTCATCAAGCGGTGTTGCTACAGCAATAGGATAGATAACAAGAAGCCCAGCTGTCGCTAGGGTGGGGCAGACTGTACTGGTTTTCACTGACTTTCAAGGTCATCCAAAGTCGATGATTTTCGTCATTTTCATCTTAAAGGGCGTATGCCACTTTCTATTAGGCCGTATCTCTCACCGTTTCCAAGATATGACCAGTTTTCCGTTGGAAAATGCACATTTTTCCTACCCCCCGTCCATTCAACCCCCAATTTGAAAATGTTCCCATTGGGGTAGATGGCTGAAATTTTGCATGCCCAAGTTTAATACCCATAGCTAATTATTCATGTAAAAATTTTCCCCCAACGGTAAAAAGTTTATACAAAAAAGGTACCATTAAGATGCAAACGTTCTTCTTAGCCAAACTGTCAAGCTTTCCTTGAAGCCACAGCCTATACAATGCATACACAGCAATTACATTTTAACAATCAATTTTCTCTATTGCCTATTGATAATAATCAGCTATTTTAAATTGACAACTGATACAATATATAAGATTGTTTACTGTTTAAGCATTACCGAATCGTTTGCGAGTGGCATTGCAAAGCCAACAAAACTGTTCCTATCACACAGTAACAAGAAAAGCGCAGCTAATGCAAAGGGGAACACACAACAGCGGTTCACGTTCGAAAGCCCAGTAAAACAACATTTATGTTTCTATTGCAGTCGACACAGGGCGCCAAATGACCGGCGGCTAATTATCTGTAGTGCTTTACGTGTACTTGCCAGAGGTTGTGACCTGTCTCGCCTTGCCAACGCCGTATCGGTTGGAAATCGCAAATTTTCCCCACCCCCCTCATTTAGCACCCTCGCTTGAGGTGACCCTTTTCGAATTCACGGATAAGCTTTACGGTTCCTGAAACTAGAGTCTTCCAAGCAGCTCAGAGTGAAGATTTGGTGAACCTAGCTTGCACTGTTTTTGACTGATCCACCCATGTGACAGACAGACAGAATTGTGATGGCTGATGCGCTACAAACACTACCTCAAAAATGAACTGTGGTATTCTATGCGCAATGTTGTTGCACTGTATTAAAATGCTACCATGTCAGGTCCTATCAGAAACGCATAACAATGTGACAATGGGGGGGGGGTCGTGAGTGAGTAGTTTCTTAACGGCACATCAGCACAAAATAGGCCATTCAGTGCCACACATGGTTAAAATTAGTCAAAAAGCAGTTGATATATGTATTAAAAGCAAAGTTAAAATACTTGTCAAGATCAAGGCTATGAAGCTAATGTAAAAACAACATTGTATACGATTGTAAAAGCCCATATCTTTAACATAAGCGACAATGGCACTATATCAACATGGTTACAACACAATGGTTAGTGACGAAAAGCGCATTAGAGGTGTACGTCATACACAACGATGCACTATACAAACTGACAACCTTTTTTACCTTTACAATGTAAGTCACTGGCCACAGAGCACTGCATGACTGGCAGCACACATTGGGTTTGGTGACTGTTTTCATCTTGCATTCGACAATGAAGTGACACACAATGTACGTGAAACACTTTGGTAAGAGAATGCCCTCAAACTAACGACCTCCAACCATATAATATCCAATAGAGCTTATCATTGACTGCTAAACAAGGAAATTATTCACAGTTAACATTGTGCATCCATAAGTCACTCTAGCCGAACTCAGTGAGTAGCTTCTTAGTGGCACATCAGCACAAAATAGGCTATTTAGTGCCACAAATGGCTTAAAGCAGTTAAAAGCAAGGGATTAAAAAACTTGCTAAAATCAAGGCTATTAAGCTAATGTAAAAGCAACATTATATATGACTGTAAAAGTTAATATCTTTAACAAAAAGCAATGATATTGCAAGGCGAAACATTTTCAAAAACGTCTCTGATTATCTATTCATCGCTACAACACATACAGCTCTACAGCTACACTGAATAGTCTGCTCTTACATTCAAGATTTCACCAATATGAAATAACGTATTTTATTATTATTTTATTTTATTAATAATCTATGACTCACCAAAGGTATTCTTTCAGCTGGTTGTTGGTATGTCGGAGTGTGAGTATTGCACTGGCACTGCAGCACAATATAGGCCATTTGGTGAAACAGATGGCTAAGCATTTAATGTATGCGTTAATAAAACGATAAAAACTGGGTAAGATCAAGGCTATCAAGCCAACATGAAAACATTACATACAACGGTAAAAGTTTACAACTTTCACTAAACGTTTTCAAAAAGATCTTAGAGTGTATGTACCCAGAGATATCTTTGACGTGCTGCTCTAAAACAGGTGCAGTCTACGCAGCACAAAAAGTGTCTTTAATGAAATGTGTGCCATGCTGGCCAGCCATACAATCACAAAGCCAGAGCATGGCTGACAGCAAGCAATTTGCTTTTGCATTCGTTGCTGGCGTGATAAACACACGACTTGTTCAGCACGAGGATGTGAATGCTTTACAAATCCAAACAGTTTACAATTCTACATGTAATATACTGCACATAATACAATCAGTTGGACTACCACTGACTGGTTTGAAGTGAAAAATCAGCCCCAAGTGCAAAAAACTGACCGATTCTTGTCAGTGCAGAGTGAGTGAATAGTTTCTTAACAGCACATCAGCATGAAATAGCCCATTCAGTGCCATACATGGTTGAAAGCAGTTAATATATGGGATAAAAGCAACGTTAAAAAATTTAAGATCAAGGCTATTAAGCTAATGTAAAAGCAACATTATATATGATATAAATGTACAAAACATCAGTTTTTACACTTGTTAGCGGCAACATTTAAGGACTTGCACATCGAAAACAGCAAAAATTACAAAAGGTGATATTGCCTGCATCACACTGACTGCGTGTCAATGTGCTGCTGAATAATATCACCTTTTGTAATGTTTGCTGTTTTAGTACTAAAATACTGTTTTCCTACTGGTGATCAGTTACACAGATATTGCGCTTCAGATATTTCTTACAGTAACCAAGCCACTTATAACGGTTACTTACTACCTAATAGCATGACCACATGCGTTATTATTTATTTGCTT
>Ga0209671_1005244_pt1 | contig 13065 bp, 5 predicted proteins | sample WorMetHERISLAND2_2_FD_187401 | JGI IMG/M metagenome (GOLD analysis project Ga0209671, IMG submission 187401) | Marine gutless worms symbiont microbial communities from Max Planck institute for Marine Microbiology, Germany - Olavius geniculatus... | ecosystem: Host-associated > Annelida >... | reverse complement strand
CCCCTCTTTTCCCTTAGAAGTAGGACACCCTAAAATACAGCTGTGAGCTCCCCCAGCGGGGTCTGGGCGAAGCCTCAGCCGAAATAAAATTTGGTGCATTTTAGCTTTAAAAGATATGATCTGGTGGCAACAATTTTAATTATTTTCCGAAAAATAAACTGACCAAATTGGCAAATTTCGTGCAGCTTAAACGTATGCTAATGTTTTGTCTGGAGTACTGCAGGGGGCTGGGTCCCCTGTGCCCCCTTGTCTACGCCACTGATGCGATCTCAGGGTGTTTTAAGTATGATACCGCACTGTCTGGAGTGGTATAAGCTCATACTGTGTGTTCGCAGCAGTGTGGTATCTAGTATACATAGGACTCTTCCCTTGTGCCGAGTGGCATATAAGCCTGTACTGTGTACTCGCTTATCCACCCCAACAGTGCGCTACCTATAGTTCACACATCACGCAGTCGACTCGCAATACATCGTAATTTGATGAATTTGCGTAGCTTGTATTGAATCTTTAACCGTTGGGCCACGGCCGGTCATACAGAATGCAACTAGACTGCCAAGATTTGCACAAGGCTAAATCTGTCCGCGGTAGCCGCCTTGGCATGTGTGATATCTGTAGCAATGACGTCAGCGTCGGCCAATAGCTATCGGTATTTGAACTGGGCGAAGTCATCAGTCAGTTCTACCTAGCAGCAGTTAGTATCAGCATGGTCCTATCCCGCAATGGTAAAGTATCGAAAAAATCCCGACCTGTGACCTTAATCCTCGACCTATGACCTTGAAGTTCAGTGAGTTTTTGCAGTTGTGGAGTTGAATTAGATGGAGATGCTGAAAACAATACTGCCGTCGCTATCACCGACAGTAAATAATATACAAATCTAGTGGAAAATACATGTACTAACACGAGTCTGCTGGCCGCGGCACAGGCGTTCGTAGTTGGCGTAATCACGAGTAAGTGTCACGTTTCTTCGGTTCACGAACTTGTCGACCTCGCCGTCGTCGCTACCCCCTTCCTTCTCCTCCTCCTCCTCATTTTCTTCCTGTTCCTCTTGCTTGGTTTTTATCATTTCTTCAAACAGTTCCTTGTTTGACGCAGCTCGCGGATGCTCCGGGTCTGTGTACCCAGAACCGCATTAATGCATTACCGTATACGGTAAGCTTATAGCGACTGTAATTTACTAGTCACAATCAGCAGCTATGCAAAAACTAAACCGACAGCCAAATTCTAAAAAACAGTCAAATAGGTAGATAGATACACATTTATTAAAATACACCATTAATGCATAAAATTACACAGTTTAGCAAGTTAACTACATAATTCCTATAAAAAGTACCTCTGCAATAAATACACATTGACAAAAAATAATCATTATAAAAATTCAAAACCAAACTCATTCGAAATGCAACGGTTACGAGTCGACAGCGAGTATTGTTTTGCTAGAAGGAAGCTGATATGCAGGGCTTATGATGCAAGAACCGGTAATGTAATAAAGCGTTTAGGGAACAAGACGCAGATAAGTCGTTCTAATTTATATCATGGTTAAATTACCCTCAAGCGTTGTCTAACTAAAACTTTTCCTCCTGAGCCTACAGGGTGGCCCCAAAAAGTAAGCTATTGCACTTTACCATATCTTTGCTATATATTGACCAATTTTTATAATTTTTGCCAGTAAAATCTGTAAGAAATTTGCTACTCAGTGGCGGGCAAACCACACCTATTGTGTCGCTACCTTACCTTGTAAAGCATAAATATCCCAAAACCAACAATTTCTACGAATTGGCAAAAAGGTCTAATGGTAATTTTTAGAAATGTTTCACTAAATATTAAATATGAGTTACAGTAAGTGTAAAAAACAATGAAAAACATATTGAACATTTTTCGAATAATTTGAACTATTTTTGCATACATTTTTAATGTACATTAATGTTGGTTGGCGGCTGCAATTCTGCTCAGTTAACTGCATGTGCATTGTATTTTGATCGTGCGGCCCTACAAGCTGCGTACTAATTTACTAAAAGATGAAAACTTACTCTGTACTATATGTAAACATTTTGACACTATAATTCATATTTAACATTTTACTTAAATACTATAAAAATTACCATTATACTTTTTGCCCATCTGTAAATATTGCTAGTTTGTCATATTTACGTTTTACAAGGTAGTGTAACGACATAACAAGTGTGGTGTGCATGCCAATAAGTAGCAAGTTTTTTTTACGGAGTTTACTGGCAAAATAGTTATGAAAATATTATTGGTCAATATTTAACAAAAATATGGACAAAATGCTATTGCTATTGCTTACTTTTTGGGCCACCCTGCATATTCTACTCATTACCGCTTCTGCGACCGCCAAAGGCAGCAGCATATTGTATTTAACTTCTCGACATTGCCTATGTTCGACCAGATTCCGGCAATTATCCTATATGACAAGCTGATGTAATTTAATCAAATTCCGGTAATACGCCAAATGATGTCTTTTACACTAACCCGAAACCTAACCCCGCGGTAGCTTCTGTTAGGCAAACATGAAGTAAGCAAGCTAAGCGGTACCAAGCGCTAGCAGTCGTTCAGTAAGTTGTAGAGCTTCAGCTGCGCCTCCTTGCTGCAATAAAAAGTAAAATATTAAGTCAAGTCAGATTAATTTCGATCACACAACTGCTGGAATCATATTTTTACTCACGGAGAACCAATTTCACCCCAAAAACACAGTCGTTCGTTCATTTGACCTGTCAAGTATAAAGTCGTGTGCAAATGTTTTATTATATGAGCATTATAAGATTGGCATAGGATATCGATCCGGCAGCCGTATCAATGACCGCTAAGCTATTGATTAGGCTGCCGGATCAATATCCGGTCCTACGAGGGCCGGCTATTGATCCGGACGCCGATTTGGATAGCCTTGCTGTATATACAAGTAGGTTACCGAATGATGCTCATAGGTACCGGCTAATTTTCGTCGGTAACGTACCTGTCCAAAGACAGCCACCCATCATCTATGTGGCCAACCATCACCTCAAGCCTAGCAAGTAGACCATCACGAATAGCTCGTCGGCAAGTTTTTTGCTTGCCTGCAAGAACGTCGAATTTACCACTCGTATTTTACGCTAATATTTAGTGTTCATTATTGTCACATAACTCTTTGAGAAACCTTAACCAAAACTCTAACCCTAATCTTAACCCTAAAGCTTAATCTTAACGCTAATTCTAATCCCTCAACCCTACACGATAATATTCACACGAAGTTTAGTCTTCGCGGGTTTTCGCCGTACCACCGCAGGGATATTGTACTTGTTAGCATTCCCCAGGCGGCGACTGCATGCATTCGTCATGCAAGTCTCGCCCACTCTGCCGGAATAATAGCCTACAGGCTATTGTTGATTGTTACTCCTGCTGCTGCCGGATTAATAGTCACTGCCTATAATAAGCTTCAATTTGTGTAATGCTTTATTTGTGGTTTTATTGTTTCACTTGCTTGTATTCATTGCCAAGTCCTTGGGTTCAGCGCGTCTAACGTGAACTATCAAACTTTTATCAAAGTAACTCAGAATTTATCGTTACCGTTAAGTCACCGAAGAAGAAAGATTGTGCTTGAACAACTTGCCCAGAGTCGTTCTACAGTTAAATGACCTTGAGCGCAACGCACAGGTTCTCGATTGCGAGTCCGACACTTTATAAATTACTCCAACAAGTGTCGCCATTTGATAAATATTGAGGCACCATTTTTATTCCTGAAGAGAAATAAAGATAACGATACGTGAATATAAAGGAACAATTGCTGTATTTCTCAGAGGTCGAGGTTTGCTGCTTGCTGGATATCTCCTGTTTTTAACTCAAATCTACCGACTAAAAAAAAGAAACTGTGATGGTCCCAAAATCACAGATTATGCATGTCGTACTTAAATACGACATAATCTATGATTTGAAAGCCATAGCATTTAAAAGCGAGAAAAGGGGGGTAGCGTGGTCGCGAATAACACGTTGTTTCCCATCCACGTAGTTGCCTTACGCCGAGCCTGGTTAGTACATGGATGATAGGTGGATGTCTTTATACCTGTAAATCATATCGGTATGTACAAGCATCCAGGTCAACCTGACCTTTTATTTCTTCGGGAAAAGCAAATAAGTAAACCTACTAGCTAGCCTGGCTGGGGTTAAACGCGGAGCGCGTCAGCCTGCGTCCGACGATAGTATGGTAATCTCACATGGCAGGTGACGCTCCGTGGCTCTGAGATAAATTAGACGTACCTAATGGTAACTTTGTGAAGGCTTTGAAATAAATGTACCTTGAAGGTGGAGAAAGCGAGATGGTCAAGAACGAAGGCCAGCGTTACATTGTAGAAACGGTCGCCGAGGTTTTGTTTCTCGCGTTCTAGTAGCTGCAAGGCATGCTCCATCCACATCACCGTGTGATAGAAGTCACCTCTCGAGTACGCTATTTGACCCAAGTCCACGCAGTCATCCACTACAGCAGAGCACAGCTTAAGGCGCGTACGCAACGACGTAACTGAACTGAACCGAACCGAGATGGTTTAGTTTTTGACGAACTGACCAACGGGCGAGCAGAGCAAGCCCACTGGTCATTGGCGGACGCGTATGTGAGCACAGTCACGTAGGCCACCGACGCCGTTAGACGGTGCCTACTGCAATACAATACTGTTTGTCAGTCTTTCAAAAACTACATCATGTCAGTTCAGTTCAGTAAGGTCGTTCTGTACGCCGCCTCTAGATACATCACAAACGGTGCCTTCCCATTTCGTCTAATGCCATATTTCGTCTACAGATAAGGTCAAGGTTAAGGTTATAGGGATAGGGTTAGAGTTAAGATTAGTGTTAGGGTTAGAGTTAGTGTTAGGGCTAGGGTGAAAAGGGATTATGCAAAACGGGGGTACTCCCCATAAACATATAATATCATCAATTAAACATCCCATTCAAAATATCATATATGACTTCTGCTGCACACATCATAAGTAGAAGCGATCAGAGCTTTTAAATCTTCGCCGAGAATGGTGCTGCTAATGCCACCTGGCGAATACAAAAAAAAAACTTAACGAAGAGCTCTGCAATTTCATAACGATAAAGCATGCTAGATACAACGATCTAAAGTTCACAAGCGAATCAGTATCGCTAATAGTCACTTCCTCTTTAGATCGTGCACAACCCATGCACAAATTATCATCAAAATCCGTTTATATTTTTAAACTCACAAAAATTGACTACCCAAAAACACATTCTCCTTCGACCAAGGTAACACTAGTTTTTCCTATTGGGGGCTTGGAGATTAAGTTTTCAATTAAATGTAGCGTGTCTGTCAGCTGCAGGTCTGTAAGTGTGTTGTTCTATCAGATAAAACAAGACAAAAAGATCGAATGTTTATGAAATTAAGTTTTAGACCCAACGCTAATGGCTAATGTATTATGCCTGGGAAATGCGTACTAAGTACTATTTGTTAAATGAAGTCGCTCCAGCGCAAGCGATTCCACATTTCTCCATGGCGATTTCTGTCTATCTGTCTGTCTTGGTTAAAATGGTTAAATGCTGTAGCTCTTCATAGAAAACCATCTCAGAGCTACGGAGCGTTACCCGCCGTATGGGATCACACAGTGTTACCTGCCACCAGACACAGGTGAATGCGCCCCGCCTTGACCCCAGTCAGATAAACCGGTACTCAATTTACCTATCCGGAGGGATGGAAAGCTGAGTTGACGTAAGAGGCTGGTTACATACCGAGATGGTTTACCCGTCAGCAGACAGTAACCCATCCAAGTACTAACCCGGCTAGGCGTAGAGTAACTTCGTTGATGGAATGAATCGCGTTAGCGCAACGCTACGCCACCAACGTCTGTCGCATTCGTTTACCTTGCTTAAACCTTGTGAGGTCAATGGATATTGTGTCAGATAAAAGTCCCTGATTCCTATAAAAAAAGAAAAATTAGGGGTTAAATCGTTAGTTGGGGTTAAATTGTAAATTGCTGCTGTTACTTGACGAATAGAAAAAAGTGATTCCGCTTTTTAGCAAATAGATTCAGTTACTTGTTCATCTTACATGTCATAGAGACCGGGTGCTCAATGTCGCCGTAGAGCAATCCGCTGGCGACTTGGTCAGGTGTCAGTGCATACAGGTCCTGGAGGTGAAACAACGCGTCCACGGTTTCACCTAGGTCTTCGCTCGCGGGGAATCTGTCGCCAATCTTGTCAGCCAACACGCCCAGAAAATCTGCACGACCACAAAAATGTCACAGTCGTCTCCAGCGACGTCGGGAATTGAAAAAAATAATCGAGAAACTGCAAAAATTTGCAATTTTCCGAATTTCAGAATTCCGATAGACAACAGCAAATTTCCGACAGAGGAGACTATGTGCGCTCAAAATTTTTAATTTTGCCCCTAAATTTGCCCCAAATAAAATTTTCAAGCCTAAGACAAAAAGTTTACGACCAGAAAAAATTTTTTTGTCAATTTTCCGACGGCCCAAAATGTAGGGGGGAGGGAGCACGACGCCATCCTCTGTAAGTGTTCGTTAATTGTGGATAATTGAAAAGTGCTAGTTTTTATTTTCCATAAAATATACGTCAAAAGAATAGGCCGTATGCTACTTTTTGCATTAATGTCAGCTGGAAAAAAACGCTCGTGCATACAACATGCAGACTATGGCCTAAAATAGAAAGCAAATAGCCACAATCTTCTAAAAATCCTGATTGTTTAAAGTTTTGTTCAGAAAGACCATAATCGATATATTCTCGCCTTCCACCTAATTAATGCATGCCATTTTGTTGCCATTACGTTGCGATGCCATTGTAAACAGCAATCAGCCATCATTCTTCCGTTACGTATGTACACAAATTGACAAACTTATCGGTGATAAATATCAAAAACGAATATGCTCATGTATTTACAGGGCTTAAGAAGGTTATACCGAAAAAATGGGTCCTGTTCGAAGCCTAATATTTGTTTTTCCCCAAAAAGCCACTAATTCGGTAGCTAAGCCAACATCCCTGGCAAACAAATCACGATGGTTATATTGATCATATTATTGCTGCTGTCATCGTCATCCTGTCATTATCATTTAATTACCTCTGCCACAGAGGTAATGTTTTGCCGGTTTTTGTTTGTTTGTTTGTTTGTCTGTATGTGAGTCCGCAAGATAACTGTAAAAGTTATGGACTGACCTTTCTGAAATTTTGAGGGTATGTCGGGCATAGCACAAACTACCAGTGATTCAATTTTGGGCGTGATCTGGCAGGAATCCTGGATTCTGGATCACTTTGAAATTTTCGTTATCATTGCGTTAAAGGGCGCATAAGGGAACCGCTGGCAAAGCGAAGATGGCGACGCCACCTGGCGAATAGCTATGCCTTGGCGAAGGTACCTGCGGGCTACGACTGCTTTCTAGTCATTAATATTATAATAATTTGGCACATCAGGTTTGTATGATATCACATACTTTGAGGTTCGCCGTTGTCCAAATGCGTCTTGAGAGCATCTTTCCAGTCGTACGTAAATCGTTTCACCATCAGAAAGGCGTTTAACGGGTTGGAAACATGCTTTTCCGGGTCTTGCATTGCTACCGCGCTGTGCTTCTCAAAGTCCTTCGCCAGCCTGCAACAAGTGCTGTCGCGCCACTAAAGAGCGTACAAAGCGACAGAACTAAACTAAGCTAAAATGAAACGAAACAAAAAGCCCAGCCGTCGCTGGGATTGCCGACCTTACTGGTTGTCAGCGACCTTCAGTGTCATCCAAGGTCGATCATTTTCATCTCATTTGAAAGGGCGTATGTGATTTGCTATTAGTGTCTTTCACCGTTTCATTGATACGGCCACTCATAGCTTAAAACTTTCATTAAAAATTGCGGCCAAACCGCTGCAAATAAAGGCATGGTTACTATTGACAGCCTATAGAAAGTTGCCAGCGCCCTATCCGATGGTTCAATCGCTTATTTTCTCCCCTCCATGACTTACCGTTTAGACACAATACCGCACAAATTGCATATCATAGTGCGTTATGACCTTTCAAAGTCATAAAAAAGTCATCAATTTCTATGTCATTTAAAAGCTAATATGTGATTTCCTATTAGTGATCAATACCAACTTAGGACCTATCTCGCACCGTTTAGCCACAATACATCTGTGACCGACAGACAAACAGACGGACAGACGGACGGACGACAACTGTACCAATAGCTAGAACGTTAATTAAGTACGGTCGGCTAATAAAATGAACTGAAAGCCGTTCTGTATGCACGTCGTGTTTCAGTTTAGTTTAATTAATTTCGTTTCGTTTCAGTCCAATTTAACTTGCCGCCTTTATAGCAAACCGTAGGCTAGGCCTATAGGCTTATATATTGCGAATCACTTGGCCGATAAAATACCTTCACCTCAAAAGTCGACGATAGGCTAATTATAACGCAGGCTGGTGGCAAATGTCAGCCTAACGACAATCAACAGTTCATAACTAGGCAAAGGCAGTCACCCATCCAAGTACTAACCCGGCCGGCATAGAATAACTTCGTTGATTGGATGAAAAGCGTTACCGCTATGCCATGCACCAACCCAAAAAATTACCAAACAGTTAAAAATATAAAATTCGAGCTAATGCTCACGAGACGCGCGAAAGCCTATAGCAGTTCCTGTTTGCACACTGTCAGTCTATCTCCAGCCATTTCGTCGCGACTTTTACGGGGGTACCGCATTTGATGACCTCATGCGCAGGTTTCCTTGAAACTAAAAAATCGAGACTTGGACTGTCGAAATTTACGTTCAAGGTCGAAAATTTTCTATGCAGTTTGTCCCTGTCTATTTCAATTAGTTTCGGCGCAATTCGCTCTTGAAATGTGTCTCGCAGCCCGAAATCGCCCAAAAATCCATGAAAACCCTTATTTAAACGTGCAAAGTCATTCAAGGTCATTGAATTTGGTGGCAATCGAGAGCCAGTGTACGACTTCCTATTAGTAATTAATAGTAACCTAGGCCCTATCTCACATCGTTATTGAGATACAGTGACTTATTGGCCAAAAATTGCAAATTTTGCCACCCCTCTCATTTAGCGCCCTCGTTCGGGGTGACCGCCTTCGATTTTATGGAAATGCTTTACGGTTCCTGAAACTAGACTTTTCCAAGCAGCCGATAGTGAAAACTTGACGATCTTAGCTTGCACCGTTTTTGACTGATCCACCCATGTGACAGACGGACGGATAGACAGAATTGCGATGGCTAAGACGCGCTGAAAGCATTAGCTGCTTTCGCGCGTAAAATATTAACGAAAATGTACGTTAAATGCAACAAGTAGCAAACGAAGCTGTGCGACAGATAGATTATCTTGTTTCACACTGCAGTGTACGAAGGCTTATTCTAGAGACTAAATGGTCTCAGCCCAGAGGCCGAGATGATGGCACGCCATTTACCGTGCTAGGTTAACAAGGTGGCCTTGTTGCTTCCTGACGTAGGACCTGAGCAGTCGTGCGACATCTTGTTCTGTGCTCAGCAGTCGCTTCAAGTCGTCGATCGTCGTGAACGTCTCCGTGTGAACTCCGGCCAGCGCGGCAAACCAACCAATTAGCAACGTCGTCCAGAACAACTTCATATCTGGTGGCCTCTATGGTCTATACCTGTATGAACAGGTAAACCTATTCCTCTTCACTCACTCATTTACTGTACTCACATGCAGTATTCGCAATAACAGTAACTACATGAACGTTCTAATTGAAAATGTACACTGTGTCTCAAAAAAACCCATCACACTTGGTATTGTTTATGTTTTTGCCACTGGCTACATCGTGCACTCGAAATATGCAGTTACCTGTTAATCAATTTATAAAAAAAATTACTGGCACACTTTCTGGACAATTGGCAATTTAGTGATTATTGAATATAGGCCTACTACTGCACCTTAACTGCGTCGTTACACTAGGCCTACCTAGTGAAACACAAATACAAGAAAAACTGACAATAATGGACAATATGCGTGTTGGAAAATGAAAGACACTTCAGACCAGGATTGCGGTGAATGATCTGTACGATCCTACAGTGTGTTAGGCCTGTACTTCGTTCTGGATATCTGGCGTGTTAAACGACATGTTCGTTTCTGGCCATCCTCGCCTACCAGTTCTTCCACGGCAGTGATTTTCAACCGGGGTTCCGCGGAACCCCAGGGTTCCGCGAGCATCTGCCAAGGATTCCGCAGCTGGCCAGTAAAAAAGAAACTATAGCGTGCGAAATCTCGCCAAACAATGTCGTAGAAATACTCGTTATGAAATATTTTGTTCGAAATTGCGTTTCTACGCGTTTATTTTTGCATAGACCAACTCTGTTAAATCATTTTTTGCTGTTAGTAGTCTTGGCGTATTTGCATTTTTAGGAGCGTAAGCTTTCTGTGCACGACATTTAGGCTACTCAACTCCGAGGATGAGTGCATTGTCGCAAATAAAGATTAAAAAAAGAAAAAACGCATTGATTAGGGTTAGGCTTATGGTTACGAAATCTTTTGACCATTTACTTAATAAATTCAATTCTTTAAACACTATGCTAAGGAAAACTAAAAAGACACGTATCTTTAATGACGACGTCCACATGATAAATTTTTTCAGTTGTTGTGGCGGGGACTATAAGAGGCCGTCGACGACCGCCTCGCCCGTCGTGTTAAGTTAAATACAATAACGTACTGCTACCTGTTAATGTGGTCAAATTTAATATTGGTCATCTTTGCTTGCTTTGTCGTCCTCACAGGGGCTCTGCTGTGCTAGGGAAATGAGTCCGTAGACACCCTGTAGCTTCAACTTCGCGTACGTCGTTGGACGCATGGGTCAATGCATGGGGTTTCGTGAGTGACCTTCACGCTTGTTTAGGGTTCCGCTGGGGCAAAAAGGTTGAAAAACACTGATCCACGGTATGGTCACGTTGTAGACAAAAGCACTGTTTGCTGAGCCATAATGGTGAGCCGCGTAAATTCTAATAAAAAAACAGATATACTGACTTGTGTGTAGCCTATGCTGTAGAGCTCCGACGTTGACGATTTCTTCTTTGCTTAGCAGCGGGCGCAGCGTCTGAATCCGTCAACAATTACTGATGACGTTGTCCACGATGAGACGAGGTCGTACGTGCTACACTGTCTGACGTCCACGTGGCGATCAGAGCCTGATCATGACATTGTCAACTGTTGCATGTATGCATGCCTGCTGGTTGCTCAAAGATAAATGAACATAGAGCCACGTCAGCTGGGATCGACTTGCCTGACATTTCAACCCCATCGCTACATCAGTAGAGTTTCAAGCGACAGTGTCGTCATCGTTGTAGTGATCGTTATTGAACTGCAAGCGCAGCCACTGCAATCGACATGCCTACCGCCAAGTCTCCCGCGCTCGTTCATTTACATCGTCCATTGTATGTACGCTATGTGACAGCCAGCAAGTGCACTCTTCGACGATGCACAGGCTAAAAAATAGCCGATGATGTCGACGACGTACATGGTCCACGAAATGTCACGTTGCCATTTTTTACGCGCAACGGCAGCTACTGCTGTAGCGCGTCTTAGTCATCCCAATTTTGTCTGTGTGTTTGTCTGTCTGTCTGTCACGCGGTTGATCAGTCAAAAGCGGTGCAAGCTAAAATCACCAAATCTTCACCATCTGCTGCCTGAAAGACTCTAGCTTCAGGATCCGTAAAGCTTTCACATAAATTCGAAAGCGATCACCCCGATCGAGAGCGCTAAATGACAAAGGGGTAGGAAAAATTTGCGATCTCCAGCCGATACGGCGTTGGCAGAGCTAGACAGGTCACGTCCTCTGGCGAGTACAAGTAAAACACTATAGATAATTAGCTGTCGGTCGTCTGGCGCATTTTGGCGACTGTAAAAGAAACATCGTCGCTAAAATGGGTGAACTTAGATTTTGTTTTACTGGGCTTTCAAACATGCACCGATGTTGCGCGTTCTCCTTTGCGTTAGCTAGGCTTTTCTTGTTGTGTCGGTTGTGAGCTTGTTGATGGCTTCAAGGCGGGCGTAACAATAGGGTAACAGACTTGCGATCGAAAGGTCGTCAGTTCGACTCTCAAGTGGTTACTACTTGGATGGGTGACTGTCGGCAAACAGGGAAACCATCTGTCGTATTACCAACACCAAAATCAACTCAGCCTTCCATTCCCACAAAGTAGGTGAATCATGTATATGCGACTTTTGATTAGTGATTAATAGCACCGTTCGCACCGTTCAGCCACAATACATCTATTACGGACGACGACGACGACGACGACGGACGACAGACAGACGACAAATTGTGTCATAGACGCTTTACGGCATAGCTGTAGCGCTTCAAAAACTAGGCCCAGCAGTGGAGCCGTGTGATGCAGCTGTGCGGACTGGCCAATCGTCGCACTTTTCGCCACCCACCACAAGTAAACACGTAAAAAAATTCTAATATATAATCGCGTTCGTAAGGTTTCTGATCTTTCAGCTAATAATGTAAAAATTGGCGCATTAGCTCATTCGTTGGCTTACCGAAGTCTGCCCATTAGTGTTTAACATCAGAAAACCCTCGTAAATAATTAAGCTGCTACACAACAACAACTGACTACTTCACTCTCAATCATCATCATCATCATCATCATCATCATGACGCGTAGACAGCTGAGATCTATGTTTGCGCTGCTTGCAGCGTGAGGCGTGTTTGAGAAGTGCTGCATGTTTTAGTGTTTTGCTACGGCACGAGGGCGATCTGCGACGTGATACTTTGCTGTATTGAAGTGCTACATATTATGGTGGTCCGTTTGGCTGTTCTGGTTTGCTGATTTGACGCCTTGTTTCGTCCGTCGTTGACACTTGCCATGTTACGATGTCTTGCTCTGTGCTGACACGTGCTGGCCGGCATGTTGGACATGCGCGTCTCTAGGCCAGGCTGCCGTGGCCGTGCGTACGCGTGTCTGCGATTGTATGCATTCGACCGTGACGGCGTGCCTTGCTGACCAGCGTGCACAAGACACCTGTGCAACGATGGATCGTGGAAGCCAACCGACAACGTCATCAGCGAACAGTCAACGGATTTACAATCTGCTGTTTGAACAGTTTGCACAAGTACTGACATT
>Ga0209671_1005243_pt1 | contig 13065 bp, 9 predicted proteins | sample WorMetHERISLAND2_2_FD_187401 | JGI IMG/M metagenome (GOLD analysis project Ga0209671, IMG submission 187401) | Marine gutless worms symbiont microbial communities from Max Planck institute for Marine Microbiology, Germany - Olavius geniculatus... | ecosystem: Host-associated > Annelida >... | reverse complement strand
AAGGTGAAGTGGAAGCCCTCTTGGTTTGCACTTCTACTAGCATTAAATATTTTGATATGCAAAAAACTTTTATAATTTTGTAACCATTTGATAAAAAATAAAAGTAAACTTACAAATGGATAGACTTTTTTGGCCCAACCAACAGCATTAAAGCACTGAAGATTAAGATCTGTTGCTGCTATAGCGCTAATAAATTAATTTAAGCTAGGTGAATAATGACGCGCAAATATGACTGATTATTCATTTGACTTAATAACATAAATAAACGAAAAAATAAAGAGTAAAAACAACAGACATGGAAATGTTATAGAAAAACAAAGCATATCAGTATTCAGCTTAATTAGCAGGTGCGACAGCATAATATTTAGGCCTATGGATATATCCACTAGATGGCTAAAGCTGATATCCACACATAGATGTACATGGATATCCATATCCACGGCAAGCCTGTATTTTTTTGCTTTTAGCATTGTGACAAACGCTACTATTTTGGAATACGTATTAGTACTAAATATTAATCGCAATTTGGATAATAGCAATATACTATTAGTTATAATTATTGCAATAATGTAGTAAATGATGCATAAAATAGCGATTATTATAAATTTCAACAATTTTATTAAATGTCTATTATACTGCACAGTAGACCTACACGACAAACTGTAGTGTTAACTGCTGCATGAATAAGTTTTCAAAGTTATTGACTGTGTTGGTTTTACATATTGTGTTTTTCATACTTTACTATCGCCGTCTGTCCGTTATTATCTCTGACAACGGTTATGTGACTGCTTACGTTTATTTATTTATTCATTCATTTTTATTTATGTGTTAATTTGCCGGCAGAACTATTAAAAAAAGTTAAAGACGGATTTGGCGGCGTTTTACGCTGTCGCAGTGCCCATTTAGTATGTCGAAGAAATGGTTGGTGTGATTTGCAGCGATTCTGATGATGATAACGGAAGGTCGAACGTTGACGCTGGACGTGGGTCAGTCGCTGCGGCTCGACTGCGAGTTCTACATGGATAACTTCGACATGTTCGACAACCCGGTCATCTGGAAGAAGCACCAGCATGGAGGCATCTCCAGCTCCTCGCTTCAAATCAACACGATGCGTAACATTCACCGGCCGTTCGTCGTCACCGGCAGATTCGACGTGACTCTCAAATCAGCCGCTCCACGATATCTCTTACAGCTAGGCATCGCCAGTACGTCACACACATAATATTATGCAACTTTGTACCAACCAGTTTTTATTAAGGCGCGTTAATAGCGACGAAGCAAAACTAAACTGAACTGGGACGGTTTACTTTTTAACGAAATGACCAAATGACGAAATGACTTTTTTAGTTTTATTAACATCGATGATCTTGAACGACCTTGAACTTTCCCCTTTCCAAATTAAGGGTTTTCGTGAATTTTTCGTGATTGCGGGCTGTGACACACATTTTAAGAGTGAATTGCGCCAGAATAACTAGAAACAGACCCAGACAACCTGCGTATGAAATTTGTAGCATTAAACGTAGATTTTGGCAGTTTATACGTCGACTCCCTACGTTCAAGGAAACCTGCGCAGGTGGGCATCAAAGAGTAGTGTCCCTTTAAAAAGTGGTTATTTTACCGTTATTAGCTCGTCTAGCGTGAAAACAGTTGCAGATAAGCACAGATATGCTGCTTATCATAACAAGCACTAGTGATGAGCTATTGAATGGTGTCAACACGATGACCTTGAACGATCTTAAATAATCTTAAACTGTAAACAATAGGAGATTTTACTGTTTTTTTCAATTTTTGGCTGCGACGCACATTTCAACAGTGATTTGCGTCGAAATAGCCGAAGATAAACCTGGACAACCTGCGTAGGCCTATGAAATTATTAGCATAAAACGTCCATTTTATACAATCCAAATTTCGACTTCTTAAGTTCACAGAGTCTTCCGTACGGAGGCCTCAAATTTTTGTACTCCTTTAAAATGCACTATTATTTTATTGTATGCTGAACACGATTGCGCAAGTGGCAGGACCGCTGCTATCGCGCGTCACGTAAGCTTTTCTCATATTAGTTGTTGTTAGCTGTCTCTGCAGTTACGTTGCGACATAATGGCACCCTAAACTCAACTCGTACCATAATAAATTAAAATTACTAATTTTTCGACACGTTGCAATTTTCGACGTCACGGCTAGCCGCAGAAATGAATCCATTAAACGTGCTTGTGGCAGAATGTCATTAAACAGCCGAGTGCCAAATTTTGCGGTTATACTACGTAGACTGCAGAAAAACAAGCTCAGTGAAGAGTTGAAAATGTACACGTGAAAAATGTCCGACTACTGCTGATGTGCGTTTTCCATAAAATTTGATTTTGCCCCTCCTGACGTGGCGGTACCGACTTGTAACGGCAGTCGAATGATGCCGCTTTTGACGCTTCTACTGACGCATATAAACGTCCCGTCCGACCGATTGTCACTCTGTCACGCATGCTGTCGGACACTTGCGTGATGTCCACATGGTGACTTTGAAGTCTGCGTGGGATAGGCCTAGACACAGCACTGAACAATGGCGTGCAGATTCACCTAAGACTCACATCTCACTTCGACGCGACTATGGCGCATTTACAATGTTCCGCGGACAGTTTTTACTGCAGCTAGTAAGTAGTCATGTGGATTCACAGGGACCATACAGATCAGCAGAATCTTACCATTCCTTATATTTTATGTAACCAGTATACACATCTTGCCACTTTTAGGCCCACACATAAACTAACAGTCTCAGTCATTGTTTATTCAATACGTGTCTACTACATCTACGGTACTTTGCATGCTGTGTCAGATAGAACAACTAAAAAATGAAAAAATAAGTACAAACCTTAAAACTGTGCCATAGTTACACAGTTAGCATCGTATGTTATAATATCTGTAAGACCAAGTGAACTGCTGTTGTTCTACACTCTACATTCCTTTTATTCTTTTTCAGCATCGGTAATATTTTAGTTGTTACAGTTTGGTCGTTCTTCCCAGCTAGTCCCCGGCCTTAATTACACTTGGTGCGTTTTAAAACCTTCACAAAATTTTTTTCGGACCGGAATTGTTGACAAGTATTAAAGTAAAAACACCTTACAAAACTAATATTAATTTTTGGCCGTCTAATTTGAAAAAAATTGTCTACCAGCTTTAGCCAGCCCGTTCTAGCAAATTTTATGTGAAAAAATGTTCACTTCAACTTCTGGGATGTTCTAACACCCACAACATCCCCTTAAACACAGTCTGTGGTAGAGGTGTAGGGCCTAAACATTGGAAAGCTAGCTTATATCAATTGCGGTGGTTGCTGCGGGCGATATAGCGGTGTAGTGGTCGATCCTAACCATACGCAATCCCGTGCAAAGCGATTTATTCGTCAAACGTACAGCACGCATTGCTGTTTTTAGCAGCAGTGCAGCGCACGGACAGCACCGCAGCCGTCTTCGCCCTTCACTGGCGGAGCGCTTCGCGCACTGAACTCATGAAATCTGCTGATTTTTGTCAACAAAACATCGATTTTCTTGTCGTCGATGTGGCCGGCTGAGCGCAGCCCGCCTCGCGAGTCGCGCCAGTCGAAGCTCTGTCAGTCGCCAGTCAGCTGGAAATGCCAGGCGTCGCCAACGTAACTATCGAGTCACACGAAATCGCATCAAAGTGGCGTTCTATGGTCGTCTGATTGCGACCTTTATCGCCGTCTGCACAGACTGCTGTGCCGCGGCATGCAACATTTACCGATTGACTGGCCATGCAGCCCCATGTACATTAAGTCATTTTCCTCGTCGTTTGTTTAGTTGCCCAGATGTCAGTCGAACAGAAGACGAATGTTTAACTAAATATGTACATTTTAGTGGACTAACTTAAATTTAGGCTAATTAATTGTTAAGAAATGATTCGAGATTCGAGCACTCACTGGCTTGATTGCATTGTCTTGTGCAAACTACAAACGTGTGCTCACTGTTCTTCTAAGCTGTGCGCCTATGACGTCATCCATTTAGGCCTTATCCGTTGACCTGTGGAGTCCGCTACTCAAAGCATGTTTGTTGATGGCAGGCATTTTGAACAGAAGTTGTCAAATTGATTTGCGTGTTAACGAGAATTTAATATCCCTGATAGATATTCACTGTAATAATGCGATTTTATGTTGCTTCAGACTAAATAAAACTAAAACTGTATAGCTTTGCAGTAAAGTCGTACAGTTCAACGTTCATACTTCCCAGGAAAGTGTGGCTACTGCAGATATGAGGCTCTGTGATAGGTTTCTTTACGGCTTCTTCCATAACCAGTCATTCTGGTTAGGTTATTATTTATAAAGTTATTACACATTTACCACGAGCTGTTAGAGTAGCCAGTTTCTTTCCTCAGTCAGGCCGATCAGTCGTATTCGGCGCTCGTTGTGTACGGGTCAGCGGCAACGCTCATCCATGAACTCGAGACGTCTCGGGTCGACTATTGCAACTCAGTTCTCGCGGGGTCTCCAAAGGTCACGACAGACAAGCTGATGCGAACGAGTGCTAAATTTCGCTGAACGCGTTGTGACGACCTTGTTTGATAGTTTGCTGTTTGTGAAAAATCCTGCAATAGGCTACAACAAAAAAAGGTCTCTGCAAGTTTGTACAAATAGCCAGATTTAGAATGTACTGAACGTTACAATATTAGCGACCTTGTATCTCACCAACTGAGATAAAGATAAAATAACTTGATTCCACAGGAACCTAGTGTAGCCACGCGTTTGGGATGCGATGGGATCTTTAATAAACTGTAATGATCGCTTAATTGAATGTTGAGTATATCAGTGAAATAAGTTTGAAACGGAGCCAATATATGATGTGGTTATGAAGAAAAAACTTATGGACTTAACTTTTTATTGGGTACTCTGTGTCAATTTTCACTGACGACATGACTATGGCGTGCATGCGTGACGCAGGCGCGCCCGTGCCGGCAGCGAGTGTCTGTCTATAGAATACACAGAGTTGCAAAACTAATGTTGCGTGATTGGTGCTGTAACAGACTGTGCGAGGGAAGACAGTGGCAACTACACTTGTGAAGTGCGCGGCAAACGCTCCAGCATCCTCGCTGCAGTCACGCACCACCTCTACATCAGAGGTATCACTGAACCCTCTGCAGCTAGAACAGCTCAAACCATCCGCTGTTTACCGTCCAGCGAATGGGAGCAGCAGTAGGCCTACCTTATGCTCTTATCTTAGGAGAAAATACTTTATACACTCGTATGCTTTTATGTAGGCTATAACCATAAAGTCTGTTCACATCTTAATAACTGTTACTGCTATTGCTAACTACTATCTTTCATTGCCGTTGCTGATAATAGTCCATGTTGTCACGCAAATATATTACGTTCACAAAAAAGTCATATTTTTTATTTCACTAGTTACAGGCCGGGGCAAGTTTGGGGGTTCCTCCTGTTCCTCTTTGACAGTCCATAAAACTAATGAAAAGCCAAAAAACTAATCATAAATAAGCGTTTGGCAAACACGACATAAAATTTTGTTGTTGTAGGTAGGCCTAGGCCCCCTACACCTGGACACCTCGTTTTACATATTAGTATGTTATTAAATACATTTTGCGCTCAGTGAATATGTGTGCAGCGCCGATCAGTCGGTTGTTCATCGCGACGGACAACAGTTCTCTGATGTCGTCAGACATCCAGACGGTGGTCGAGGAGCGTCGACGTGGCAGCGGCACCAGGACCGTGAACCATGGACACACATCACCCTATATGTTAGTGTCCACGTAGTAGGACCGTGAACCGTGGTAAAGGTGGTGGTCGTCATCATCAGACGCTGACGTTCGTGGCCGAGCGTCCACTGCCACACGTGCGCTGTGTCGCCGCCGGCGGGTTTCCACCACCCAGCGTCGCCGTTTTCCTTGATCATCGCGACATCACCTACCGCTTCGACGTCGTCCACCGATCCTCTCTGCACGGCGTCCGCGGTCTTCAGGTCACACCTTTCAGCTTATTCTACCGATCCCGCTGGATACACTGCGCACCCCAACGTCGAACCGGACCCTTATGTACAACCTCTTCCGCGTCAAACAAAACAAGGGGAAAAGGAAAGATAAGAGAAAGGCAGGAAAGAAGAAAAATTATTGGGAAGGGATAGGTTGACTCTCGTGCGCACATCGGCGTAGACAGGGGTCAGGGGGTCCAAGCCCCCAATAGCCGGGCACAAGATTTTGATAAAAAATAGATAGCAGGGATTCAGAAAAATAGTTAAAACTCTGTTGCCGCCAGATCTGATATTTTAAGGCTATGTTGCACCAAATTCGATTTCGGCTGGGGCTTTGCCCCAGACCCAGCTAGGGGAGCACATAGCATTTCCCAGACCTCCTAGATGGAATTTATGGGTCCTACGTTTAAGGGGAGAAACGCCAGGAAAATGGGGGATAGGAACGGGAACATTTTTAAACTGCCAGCTTACGAGGGGCTACGGAGCGTCACCTGCCATATGGGATCACACCGTGTTATCTGTCACCCAACACGGGTGAACGCGCCCCGCCTTAACTCCAGCCAGATAGGCCGGTACTCGATTTATCTACCCCGGAAGGATGGACGATGGACACAAGTTGACATATATAGGCGGCTGGTTACATACCGAGATGGTTTAACTACCCGCAAGCAGTCACCTATCCAAGCACTAAGCCGGCCCGGCGTAGAGTAACTTCGTTGATCGAATGAAACGCGTTACCGCTACGCCACGACATCAACCCAACTACACGTCGCAGTACCTGTTTCAGAAGAGTAAGAAGCTTTGAGGAGAAGAGAATCGACCGAGCCATCCAGAAACGTCAACAGCGCAAAGACAACGTCAATGACCACTCAGTCATGTCAACACATCTGCACAGTCTGTGGGCGCCGGTGCACACACAGCAATGATCGGCCTGGCGTCTCACATGAGAATCCACTAACCAGAGACTCATCTGTCTGCCACGACAGGTGACTTTACCAGCATCACCGCACTGTGTAGTAGATTGATAGTCGACGTGTTATACGCAGGTGCTGTGGCATGAGACAGAGCTAGTAGCCGACGGCGAAGGACTCGTGATGTCACAGAACGATGACGATCGACGTTTGCGATGCGTAGCTAGCGTCGATGGTTTACCATCCAACGTCACCGCCGCTACGGTCACCGTTCGCTGTCAGTTCATCTTACGTGTCATCCATCTATAAATAAGTCTTTTTTTCCAGGAATGTACAGATCCTCTTGTCAGTAATGTCGTACAATTTCAAGTAGCCTTTCGTTTAACCCTTGCCAATCGTACAGATTTACCAATAAAAGTAAGATACAAATAACAGATACAGATAAAAGATGCCTGTCTCTCTCTGTAGAACGAAACTTCCTATTTGCTATTTACTAACTGTGACACTGCAGCGCATTAGAAACGTCTTGAGAACCTTTGTATACATGTGTATCGTGTACTGTACATGCTATTGCGGCGTAGACGCCCCTGTGGTGACGTGTCCGACGACGAAGGCTCACCCAGGTCAGCGAAGTGTTCGTTTGCGCTGCGAGATACGCGCTCGTCCCGACTTGTCGGCCCTCTTCTGGATCATAGACGTCAACGGTACGACCGTCGCCGAGGGTACGACGATCGACAACTTCTGGTCAGCGTCCATGGTCAGTCAGTCCGAGATGATCATGTCTCCCGTCCGTTATTACGTCGTCATTTTACCTATAAATACGTTAATTTCAGCAGCTACCGTCGGCGCGCACGGAGTATCGTAACTGAACTAAACAGAAGTGAACTGAGAGTCTGACAGTTTGACACTGTTTAGCTTTTGACGAACTGACCAATGGGCAAGCAGGGCAAGCCCACTAGTGATTGGTTGATGCGTACCTGTGCGTAGTCACGTATTTAGCGACGCCGTTATACGGTGCCTACTGTAATGCATTACTCCTTGTGCAATGGTTAGTTTATCAAAACTAAACCGTGTCAGTTCAGTTCACTTCAGTTCAGTTACGTTGCTGCGTACGCGCCTTAACAATTTACTGCATGATTCGTCCGTTAAACGATCTTAAATTTCTCGGAGTTATACGGAGCGTCACCTGCATGTGGGATGGCACAGTGTTACATACTACTTGACACAGGTGAACGCGCCCGGCAGGCCGGTACTCGATTTGCCTATCCGGGAGGAATAGAAGGCTGCGATAACCTGAGTGGTTAGTTATATCATACACCGATATGGTTTACCTGTTCAAACACAATCACTCATCTAGGTACCAGCGGCCAGCCGGTCACGGCGTACACCGTTGATCGGGCACAACGTGTTTGTTAACCGCAAGACTAGACGACGTCGCCACCCTAGCCACGGGGCAGTGCGTGCGGTGTGCGCAGGTGCGCAGTGATGGAGTTCTCGAGGCTCAACTTTACCTGCGTCACGTGATGCTTTATCACTTCCGCCAGTATACGCTCGTTGCCGAGAACAGCGTTGCCATGACGACGCATCAGGTCCAGCTGATCCGAACGCCGCCATCACGTGTTGACTTTGCGAACAGTAAGTAACATATCGGCGGGTGCATATAGGCCCTACTCATAAAAGTAGGCCAATACGTAAACGCAAATGTCAAAAGTACCGATATAGGGCTTATGTCTTAACTTTCATGTATTTGCATTTAGAAAATTCGTCAAGTGTTAACCGATCATTAAAATTTTTTCACTAGACGCTTAACTCAATGACAAAGTTAATTGAAGAGCAATACTGTTGATAACGAGCTCATGTCGTCGTAAAATAATGCCAGCTTCAGAATGCTGAGTTTAAAGTTTTGAACTCACTTCAAGTCAGTTGTTTTGAAACTAGCTACGTATATTCCACAAAGTATAATATGTAGCGACGCGCTTCGGTGCGATTGGATATGTAGGCCTAGTGAGTGTAAGCTTATTTGCCGAAGAACAGTTCGTGAAAAGGTTGATAGCTTTTTGCCTTTTTTACGGTGAACATGTTCATGTTAATATACTTGTTTTCGTATTCCGTGTCGCTGCATTGACTTAGCGTCTTCTTAAAGTCAATGATAAACACATCGACATGAAACATCGGTCAGTTTCAATAGCCTATTTTTTTCATGCAACATCACTTCGAAACTTGGCGTAAACGACTATAGTTTCGCCCACCCCACTTTAATACTATTGTTACACTACTTTGTGAGATGCCGAATCGTAATATAAAATATTTATCTGAGGTGGGCAAAACTATAGTCGTATACGCCAAGTTTTTTCGATGTTGTGTGCCAAAAATTGCTAAGTCGGCCAGATATGTCACGGAGCTATTCAAAAAAAAATTAATCTGGCATTTTTTAGACACGGTGTATTAATGGAATATTTTGTTTCAGCAGATGACGTCACGGTGTCGTCGGGGTTTCCCGGTGACGTAAACTACGCGCGTCCTGCACAGCAGCGCACTGCCGAACACACTCGTACGGAGGCCAATCAACCGTCGCGCTATGACATCATGACGTCATCTGTCGCAGTGACGTTATTTCCGCTTTCTCGGCTCGTCCTGTGCTCGATGCTATTATTATTTTGCGCCGTAGTTTAACAGTTGACATTATATATGTTTTTATATTCAATTGCATAATGTGCTTAAACACTTGTTCATTATACATAGGCCTACACTGAAATTACCATGTCTAATACGTAGACTTTACATGTACGTACGTGGTTGCTTTGATATTTTTCTCAATGTAGGCCTAAAGGGGCGTACAGAGCGACGTAACTGACCAATGGGCGAACAGGGCGAGCCAATTAGTCATTGGTTGACGTGTGCGTGCGGGTAGTCACTGACGCCGTTAGAGGGTGCCTACTGTAATTTATTACTGCTTGCATGTTGTTTAGTTCGTCAAAAACTGAACCATGTCAATTCAGTTCAATTCAGTTCAGTTAATTCAGCCATGTCGCTCTGTACGCGCCTTATTTTAAAATACTTTATAAATGTGTAAATGACTTTGAATATTCTGTTTGTAATTTTTTTTGACACTGAGCTTAGCTGCAACTCGTGATGTAAGCAAGTTGCGATCATTTCGATTATGGCTACTTCGACTAATAGATTCGAATGTCTTCAGTAAACAACGAGTTTTATAAGAAAATATTTAAATACAATACTTTGCTTATAACAGTAGGCCTATAGGCCCATTTAATTGTTGGTCGACGTTACTTGGTCATTGGACGTTCTGTCACGCAAATAACATTAATCTTCTTCAGCGCAGCCGGTGCACTGCCCGCCCACGTGCATGTCGTGGCCCAATTCTTGCCTGAAAACTTTATCCCCAAAATTGTGAGTTTTGGTTCTTCTGCTGTCGTAAAAGATTTATCTGCGCAAAACCGTCATTTACTGATGTTTCTTATAGTGAACAGAATCATTAACAAGAAGCCCAGCTGTTGCTAGGATAGCCGACCGTACTGGTTGTCAGTGCTCTTCAAGGTCATCTAAGGTCGATGATTTTCATGTCATTTGAAAGCCAATATACCATTTCCGAGATATGGCCAGTTTACCGCTAAAAAGCGCATACACATTTTTCCTATCCCCGTCCATTCAACTCCGAATTTGAAAATGTTTCCAATTTGCACTAGATCGATGAAATTTTGCATGCACAAGTTTAAGGTACATGGCTATATTATTCGTGTAAAAGCTTTGTCCTGCGACTTAACGCTTAACTGCAATACATCCGGGCTGGAGTCGAACCAGAAACCTCAAGATCATCAGTTTGACACGCTATCGCTAAACCACAGACGGACGGACGACAACCATGCCATGGATAAGCTCGACCGTTATTCAAGAACGTGCGTCGGCTAAAAAAATTCCTCGCTTATGTCTAATGGCTATTTGCTAAATGGTGCCACTTTTATTGTTTTTCAAAGTTGATGCAAATACATTACTACGTTATGTTAGGAATGAAATAGCATTGATTTGTTGTGCCAAATACGGTGCCAATGTATATTCAATAGGCCTATGACTCAAGTAATAAAGTTTCAAGCCGTAAAAATTTGCTTTTTTGAGCCACCATATAGCCTAATCACTCAGTAATCATGTAAAGTGTAAACCTACATGTAGGCTAGGCATAGTCCTATCTATGATCAACTGAACATATAACTTGAGCAAGTTAAGTTTGCTATAGGCTACAGTTTCCGTCCAACGCAAGGTATGCAAATTTGTTGACGCAACTGATGCAGGTGACGCAAGAATAGCACGCAAATCAACATTGCAAGTGCGCGAAGAACGCGATAAATGCAAGAAAAGCAGCTGAAAAGAAGCGATGCAACAGAAAAACACGCAAGGATAGCGGTGTATTTATTTTTCTGTAGGCCTTATACCGGTATAGGGTCCATTGCGTGAGTTACCAGGTAGTTGCATTGGTTAAGAAATTTGAACTAATGTTCACGGGACGCGCGAAAGCCTATAGCAGTTCCTACCCGCAGGCAGTACTAACCGGGCCCGGCGTAGATTAACTTCGTGTCAGCCGAAACGCGTTACCAACTACGCCACGCCACCAACGCCAGTACCCTGGCGCCAAATTGTGAATGATATAGCCTTGTGTCACGGCAAAAAATCCATAATACCCCCTATTTTGGCGTTCAAGGTCATTCAAGGTCATTGAATTTGGCGCCAATCGAAAGCCAGTGTACCACTTCCTAATTGGTGATTAGGGTAACTGGACCTATTAGTGGCCACGACCATTTAATGGTCACTTTTGCTTTGAGGTTATTTTATCATGCAGCGCTTTTTCGGTGGCACACGACGTCATATTTTCGTCTTTGATATCGCGAGAATTTATTTGTGACATCTCTACCTGATTACGTAATCTGAAACTATGTTTGCATTGCGTAGAAGTTGACGCTGATTTTGACATAATTTTGTTACAATATTACCGTGGACTTCATTTTTTCAAGCTTTTGATCGGAGCACTGTATGTATAATCAAAGCAGTTTTTTTCACAATTTAAGCTGTAAAGTATTTTGTCTGTAATAGTGGTTTTAATAGCGACATTGATGGCATCGTTCTTTTATTATCACTGCCTGATAAAGGGCACTATGGTTGCCCCATTTAGTGGCCATACGTTTGTACTGCGTTTGTACTATTTAATGGCCATGGCCATTATATGGTACTGCAGTGGCTACTAAATGGTCATCAAACTCGTCACAGGATTTTTACAATAAGAAAAGCGTTTTGTGCAGGATTATTTGGGTCTGTCACATTTTCCCTCGGACAGCGTTTTCGGATACCTAGAATACCTAAATTTACCGAACAATTTCGTGCATGGCCACTAAATGGTACTGGGTGGCCAGTAAATGGTACTTTTTGCATTTTATACTTTAACAGTAATTTTATTCTCAATTTCAGTAAGAAATGAACATGCCTATTTGTAGAGCAATTCATGCTGAAAAAGTTATAGCCTTTAACTATGAGACAGCAATAACGCGAAACCAGAAATCTAAATAAAGAGAAACTTGTGGCCACTAATTGGTCAGGTTACCCTATCAGGCGCAACTTAAACTAGTCTATCTAGGCCTAAAACGTCATGAGTAAGCCTAGTCATGACTTATCCAGTCCACTGCTTGTTTAGAAATTGCATGATCAACTTTCTTCGCATCATACATTTTTCTTGCCTCAGTTCTTGATTTAATACCATCGTCTGCGGAATACACCGTATGCGAATTTTACCACAAAATTTGATGGTTAGCCTACTTTGCAGATTCCGGCATGCACGGTGATGGCCCTAGTGCCTCGGGCTATGTACGAAAAAAATCTAGTTTAAAAATAATATTCAAAATATAAAAAAAAGCTTAACCAAAATGGACAAGTCTATTACTTTTCATTAATGTACAGTAATTTTATCTGTGACGTATTGCAGCCTAGCTCAAACTTCACTTTTTTGCAAAGACAACAGAAATTGTCCTATGTGATTTTTTTGCATTTCAAATTTTTTTGAAAAGTGGGCAAATTTGCGGCCTTTATTAACGTTCAAAAGCCAAAAGTGTTTCAGCTTCAGGGGGCTTCACCCCCACCCCTGACCAAGAGCTCTGCCCCTGAATCCCGTTGTGGGC
>Ga0209671_1005241_pt1 | contig 13065 bp, 13 predicted proteins | sample WorMetHERISLAND2_2_FD_187401 | JGI IMG/M metagenome (GOLD analysis project Ga0209671, IMG submission 187401) | Marine gutless worms symbiont microbial communities from Max Planck institute for Marine Microbiology, Germany - Olavius geniculatus... | ecosystem: Host-associated > Annelida >... | reverse complement strand
GCAATTATAATCGGCAAAGACCAAGAGTGGGGATGGAGTTTGACAGCAAGCCCCCAATCCACCAGCTATGGGACTTGGAGAAAAAATTTAAGGTCCCCTGCAAAGCCACAAGTGCTGTTTGGTGACGAAAACCTTGAGAACATTTTTCACTGAACAGATCTGGATATTTCATGGGCTCTGGGAGGTGCACATGCACACCCTGGCTATGCCTTGGCACACAGATGTATACAATGTGCAGCAGAACTTCAGCTTGAAACGCGCAGCAGCTGATACTGTCAAAGCACAAGTGCACAACGACTAGACATAAACGAGACACTTCACAAAAAAACGAATGAACCTAGAATGTATATGTCATGTCTAACAGAGGATGCTGGAGAGATTGAACAATGCAAGAAATGACCGCATTCGCTACTCTAACCGCAGGCAGCCACATACTCCCAATAATTTCTTTAATTGTACTCTGGTTTCAACAGCCCAGCCTCATCATTAGGGCCCACAGTTTTCTGCGGTAAATTCTGCCAAATTCCGCGGTTCACCGCAGCAAAATTGTCCAAATTCCACGGCTTATCGTGGCCTTCCATTTGGGCTTAAACTAAGCTTTATTCTGTTTTAAAAACTTCAGTTTTGGATGCTGCCATGGTGTTCAGTTATGCTAGCAACATAAAAAGGAAATTATCAATCTTTTTTACTTTTCAAAAGTGCAATTTGTCAATTAGTCGCATTGTGTTAATTTACGATTGTGCCATATACTATGGTAATTATTAGTAGCGACTCAGTTTTAGCCAGTTCAGTTTGATTTTTCGCTGTGATATAGTTAGTTTAAAGCTGAGGATGGTACTAATCATCGGTCATTTCTTAATTTCTGTAAAATTCCACATCAATATCAAAATTCTGCGGAAGAGGGCAAATTCTGCCGCTCGGCTCGAAATTCCTCGGCCTGCTTAAAACTGTGGGCCCTACCCATCAGGCAGTGACAACATGGGCAGTATTAAAACCTAAGACAAGAATGGCTCGCAAGCCACAATGAGCCTAAAACTCAAACAAAACATTCCAAAATTCTGTGTTATCAACGTTTTGCACAACGTACGGCGAGTGCAAACTGCTGTTCAGATTAGAATGATATGGGTCACACAACATAAAAAACTCTGTACAAAAATGCAGCACAAAATTCCTAGAGATGATCCATTAGTTCTAAAGGTGATGGCAAACACAGATGATTAGTTATGTGCAAGAAACCAATATAGAATACCATAAAACTTCAAATAATACAGCATTTGTGTTATGAACTGCAGCTGTTAGTTAGGGTTTATTGCAAAAAAATTATACAATGACAAAAAACGGCAATACAGTTGTGCAAAAAATACAAACACACTAATTTCAAAAACTGCAATAATGTGTGTCATGAATATTTTCAACAATAATTACAGCATGCAGATATAACAAGAAGAGTTAGACAGTAAGATGCAATTTTCGGACAGTTCCAATTTTTCATGAAGTGCTCCAAATGTTCATTCTGACCCTAAATTCCTGCAAAATTCGAGATTTCCAGTTCCAAATATAGTACTTTTTGGAAGAAAGTTTTCCCAAAAAGAATCTAAGAAGCAAGGAGTTGCATTTGACACCCCCCTCCAGCAACAATACAATTGCTTCGAATGTTTATCTACATTTGAAGTTTTATGGCACTTCACTGGTAAGAAATACATATATGACTGCATCGATTATTTAAACCTATTCATCACCCGATATAAGACCTCCGAATGTCGAAGCCAATGATCAGACTCCATGACAAAGATCATATCTTTCACCGAGGCTCTCTTCAGCCGACTCAACGGAGCCTGCAATCAACAACGACAAATTCACACACACTGCTGCTGCCAGCTGCGTATACGTCATTTCAGGGGTGAGTATTTCCAGGCAATAACTTGCGCTGTTACTGACAACAAACCAACAGCAAAAAAATCACAAACTAACAACAACTAACAAGGTCCACTGAGCCTTCCTCCCTAGACCCCTCCGCTGCACCGCCGAACCGTTTTTGGCTGGCTGCAGTAAAATCCGGCTGGCGAGACAGCTCGAGTCAGCACGCCGTCAAAAATTCGGCCAGCAGCAGCGCCAACATTTTCCGGCAGCAACGCGGCTTGAGTCAGTGCCACTCAGTCAGCACACAAATAAACACTAACTAAGTGTTGTAGTAGGCCTACTTTTAATATTAATGCTTGACAGCATGACTACAAATGAAAAGTGCTCACACTGCAACAGTACTTTTGGATCTTTATTTTTGTTAACGGCCAAAGTATTTGACTTTGTGCCGTGGAAATTTTATTTTACAGATTTTAGTACATGCGTAGCAAAAGTTTGAACATTTCACTGGTATTCTAAAAAGGTTGTGTTAATAACAGACATGTACTTGAAGTAGTGCCTACCACGCCAGTGACTGGACCAGAAGCATAGACCTAGATGTAAAAAAACGTTAAAAAAAATTGAAAACACATTAAAAACGTGGCAAAAATTAAAAAAACGTTTAAAACGTTAATAAAAAAATGTTGGCATAGTTTGTTCAACCTCCTGCTAAATGCCTAATGCTGTAGGTGCATTATATCTAGAACTATAATATGGACAACAGAGAGAACTTTGTTTAATTTCAATTCAACCAAATGGTCATAAGACTAACTAATTATTAAACTACAATCACTATAATATTAATTCGTTTCTGTGGTTTCAAAAGTGCACACTTTTCAAAGTTCTTGATGAAATTTTCAATGCACGTTTTCAGAAAATAAAAAAGTTCAAAACTACTGACCAGAGCAGAAACAGTAGAACCGATGCTGCTATTAACCTGTACAGTCAATTCAACACAAGTTCATGTAATACTAATGATTCCACTGATAGGGCCTAACATACAGCTGCGGCCAATGTGTGTTCCACAAATTCATATGACGATAAATCCACACGGAACTGAAAAGCAAATGGGGGGGGGAAGATTCAGTGGTAAGAAAGTAACAAGTACAATAAGAACTTAATGCAAGAAATTATCCAACATCCCAAGCAAATGATCTTCAAACTGTGAAAATTGTGCTATTGCCGAAGTTTCAGTCGTATCTATGTGACAGAATATTTCAAGTCATTTATAATGGTAGTATACTGTTCACGTCATGTACTCTGTGCCACAAGGTTCGGTACTCGGCTCGCGGTTGTTCATCATGTACACTGCTGATCTCGAAGAGGAGGCTGATGAGCAAGGCGTCAACTATCATGCTTTTGCCGACGATACGCAGTTGAATGAGCGTTGTCGTTACGATGATATGCCTGCTGCTGTCGAAAAACTTGAATACTGTGTCACTGGATGTCGGCACACCGCCTCAAGCAAAATACAGAGAAGAAAAAACTCCTGTGGTTGGGTTCCAAGTACAGTCTGAGTAAACTCGATGATCGTGGCCCGGCAATCAAGCTTGGCTCTGACACCACTGAGCCCAGTGGACACGTACGCGTTCTAGGAGTTATTATGTCATCTGATTTGAGTCTTGAGAAACATGTCCCAGCCATCAGTGCTACCTGCTTCTTTCATCGGCAGTCGTTGGATGTCGAATCGGCTAAAATCCTCGTGCAAGCAGAACTGAGTTTGATATTTTCAAACGTCAGCTGAAGACATACATTTTTGCAAAATATTGATGACAAAATGTATTAAGTGCATTTGAGATCTTTCTGAGTATGCACTATATAAATTTACAGTTTACTTACTTACTTACAATGACAACCACAGTAAGCCTAAGATGGGCCGCGGTAATGATAGTAGCCATACTCACTGCATTGCCCCTAATGGTGTAAAGCTGAATACATTCCCTACAGGTGTAATGTCGACACGAGGCACACAAGTGCCAACTCTATCAAACATTCTCTCACAATCTGACGCTAAGGGCAATGAATATGTTGAAAGCCAAATTCAATGTCAGTTACACTCGTAGCAGGGCCATCTATGCTGCCTAGGGACCAACCGAATTCATGGGAAAAAATGCATGATTTCACGGTAGAATTTTTAAAATGTGTCAAACTTCACGGAAAATGCACGGAAAGAGTTTCGCAAATTCACGGGAAATTCACAGGCCCCAGGCCGAGATGCTGCGCTATTGCAAACGAAGAAATTTCAGAACTACGAATATTTACTACACTAAGTCAAGACTCAAGACAGTCAATGTCAACTACTTAGTGCTGAAGTGCGACACGTAGCAAACAGCAACATCCATATAAAAGCTGCTGATAACACTCTGGAATTGTCATAAATTAAACTAAAAGCGCTAAAATTCACGAAAAATTACGGATTTCATGGAAATCGGCGTTTTTCACGGAAGAAGGCCAATTTAACGGAAAATGTCATGGCCGTGAAATCGTGAATTAAGTTGGTCCCTAATGCTGCCCCAATTACTCAGGCTGCCATTATACACCATGCTAACAAAAAATGAACGTAGGCCTGCTGTGTACTGACCGGTGGTCGAGGTCGCCGTGGGCCGATAGCAGCTAGGGCAGTCATGTTTGCATTGTCCTGATGCATCTGATCAAGTTCAGCCTGCTGCAACTGCATTCAACCCCATTCGCACACCCACACAACAGGTTTACAACACATTATCACTCAGCATTCACAAACTGATGGCAAACGCACTTCACTGTGCTTATCAAAGGCGTTGCTGTGCAATTATCAGAGTTTAGTAAAACGAGATGAATAAGAGATCTGCAACGCCCAGCTAGGTACCATCAGACAACAGAAACATGCAGTCTAAAAAATCCAGCAGCACATCATGGCTTAAGTCTACTCAAGCACATGAAAAACAAAAGTCTGAAAGAGGTACTTCCACAACTTCATGCCAGTTTTACACATGTATATACTCTAAACTTCTTGAGAGGAAAAATCTCAAGAAATCATTTAGGAAAGCACTAACCTTGAAAGCTGTTGAAAATTCAAATTATAGTTAAAGATCTTATAAAGACCTTAAACTAGGCAGTGGTTATGACTCGTCAACTATTATGCCTCTGCCAACATGTGACAACTAGAAAGCCAAAAAGTGCATTTTGGGGCATATTAGACCCCACTGCGACCTAGACCTTTTGACCCAAAAATTTGACACGTTCATCCTTGCCCTAAAGTCGCTTAGTGGTAAAAGTTTGGTCCCGTCAAAAAATACCCAAAATATCATGCTAAAAACTCACAAACGCACGCATGAATGTACAAACAAACACTCTGGAAATAAAGGCCTCCAGCTGCTACGTTGGCGAAGACATAAAAAATTCTTAGGAAAGTCTCGTGAACACGGGCCTTGAAACAGAAAGTTGTGCAAGTTTAATATGCAAATGTCTCCAACAGATAGCATTGCGTTTGTTGCTAATCCACCAGTCTGAGCCACATGGGCTTGAACTTTGAAACAAAGAGATAAACTAAAACTTGCGTTAACATTCCTCAATGCTGGAGTAACTGGTGTGCCAATTTCGGACTCAAAGTTCAAAGCCACCAGACATCCAAATCCCCACGAAAAACTGTGCACAGAGTTCCGTGGAGCAGTATAAATTTACAGGCCAGAATACCACTGAGTTGTCCAAAACAGATGCAAAGAATGTGACAAAATTACAACATGATTAAAATTGAACGTCGTAAACTTACGGCTTTTGCCTTTTCTCTCAGCCGCATCTGCTCAGGGTCCTCTGTCTTGCTTCGACTCTGCCAAAACACAACTTGATTGAAGTGGTTGGTGAATAAACTCGGATGACAACATGTAACCAACAACTGATGCATGCAATTAGTGACACATAATTCTAACACTACTGTGATTGGCAACACATCAACACTGTCAGCACTAGGTACAAGATATCTCCTGCCAAATACAGACCACCGATAGGCCAGGACTGCAGTGACTGATATTATTATTATATGATATGCCTCCAGCATTATATGATTATATTATTTATGATGTTACTATTAACCCATTTCTGAATATGCTACAACACATACAACTAACAGTGTCGTTATTAGTTGGTAGAAATCGTGATGTTTAGCACCAAATCATTTAGCATGGGCTAGATGATGATGATAAATTTCACACTTGTGGACATGAAAATTTGAAGACGACAAATGGAATTTAGTGGAAAAATGCAAATAAAACAAAATTAAAATGGCTGTCTGCCTTTTCTTTAATTCCAAAACTGCTACAGACCAAAAATGCATCCAGTAATAAACCCAAAATACACATGAGTAATTGTCCACATATTTAACATCAAAATATTCACTATATGCCATACCTTTGCAACCCGTAATAATGTTTCTCGTTCAGTGTCTTCATGTCGTTTTCTTTCCAGGCTGTCTAACTCCGAAAGAAACCGGATCTGTGGCTTTGTTTCAGAGGTAACTTCATAGTTTGGATTATTCTACAACAAACACTGCTACAATCTGACTACTGCAAAATAATCTTAGAGAGATAGACAATTTGCAATGCTGACATAACTGACAAGTTCACAATATCAGCAAGTCAGTTAAAAATTGAAAACAGTAATAGCAGCATCTGATACGGTCGCAAATACTCAAAGAATCCAAATCAGCAAGACACTTGTTGACATTGTTTGCTATAAAAATTTTCTCTCTTACTTACTTTAGCCAAAAAGGTGGACACAGTGGACCAAATAGCATTCATGCACAGCAACAGCCTCAAGACATAGGAGAATTTAAAAATACCAGAAAACCATCTTGCTTCGTAATTGTCATTAAAAAAACAAATGCCATTTCAATAAACTGACACAGACTGCCAACAAATTTGACTTCGAATAGACTCACAGACTGAAACAGTAACTAAAGTTTTAAAATTTACCAAATTGAACCTCTATTAGTCAGTTTGTTGACGTTTGGCAACTGCGCTGACTTCGTCGAAACAACTCTTTGCCTTCGTTTCAGCAGCGGTTGCCATCAACAAACTAACTTATAAAACATGTAATAATACTACAATGCACAGAAAGATTGTCTGTCCTACCCCTCTGGTGCCTCCTGTGTTGCACAGTCGTGGACCCCAACTGCAGCATTTGAGTCCTTGGGCCTTAGGTACGTGCACCCCACCTGGCCCCTGCCTCTCCCCACAAGCACCTGAGGGAAGTAATTTGTCTGGTAACGGAGTGGAGTGGACTCACCCACACAGCAGGGAACTTGCTAGTTAGATGAACTTCTACAACTTATTTGACTGCCAACACTGTATTCACCACGCACCCTATAGATATCATTGCGATGCTCCGCGACAACAGAGAGCTTCTCAAGAACTGTGCGAAGTCGCAACTGAAGAGCGTGCGATAACAACAGCGAAGCATCGGGCGACAAACGCTCCACCCCATGCTGACTAGCTGCAACGTTTAACACAAATAACAATCACATATACATGATGAACTAATAATAACTTGACAAACAAATACTTCATCATAATCTTCCATTCTGTAGACTGTGAAGTTCTGATTACTGTAATTCTCTAACACATTTATTACAAAATGTACCAAAAATAAATCTGTACTCTACTCGGTAATTGTGTACTGACTACACGACATGTCCAGTACACAATTATTTTTAGCAATATCAAATGATGGTAGAGACACATGTCCGGATTTTCTAAATGTCCGACCTAATCAGCAACACCTTTGCATGTGATAACCACACAAATCTACATCCCATGACTGCTATTTCTCCTCAATGACAAAAGTGTATTCACCTATCCGTTGAACTCTTCGACTGAGAACCGACATGTCGAGAAACGGCTCGTCAATGCAAGATCGGACCTGCGTCCCAATCAGTTCAGAACTGCCAGACATGATGTTATGGCTTTCCTCAGACAAGTTTACGCCACCCATTGTAGCGACGTCATTGATGTCATCATCATCACTAAAACAACACAGAAATTAAGCTATGTGACAGCCAGAGTACTCCTTTCAATAAACCATCTGTCAAAATTAATCTGTAATAGAAAACAGTCTTGCTTATTGGTTTGGTTCAACTGCTGTTGGTTTTGCTTATTGGTGAAATTGCAGTTGAGTAAAAACACACCCTAAACTTCAGATCAAGGACAAATTCCCTATCATCAGCTTCAGTCTACATGCTCTGTCAATCCTTAATCGTGGTGTCACTTAGCATCTATAGGCTCTTTCATCCTCTTGAGAACATCCAACATCCTTATTATAATCTCCCATTCTACCAGCAACTTTCCGAAAACGCAGGTTCAACATTTTACCTGTAGCAGCTGTTTCAGCAAACAGAACTTACACTGTATTACCAGTCTGAAGACTCAACAGAATGGCCGCTGACAGAATTTACAATAATTTTTTTTTAAAAAGTACAATATTTCATTAACAAGCACGTTAAATGTCACAGATGATGGTCTTAATTGAATTTTTCAAGATCCCAGCCAAACCCAGAGCGAGTAACCGCAAAACAACTTGCGAATAAAACAAGTCTAAAGTACTAATAATGCTAAATGTTGTCCATTGGCCTATAAGAATTCTTACTTCATCAACTCAATTCCATTTACGAGACCAAGACCAAGTTCAATGCTGCATGCATTGCACATGAAACAGAGTCTGATACTTGCTATAGTGCTTTATACAAGAGTTAAACTAGCAACCAAAAGTTCTAAATAATCTCGGAAGTGGCAGCTGATTAGCATGAGTCAATGGCACTGCAGCACACTATGCGGCCATCCACTATTCGTGAAAGCCAACAGTACCCACTGACTGAGTTCACACAGCAGTACCACAGGTACTCACCGTAATGAGTCGTATTTTCGCTTCTCAACCTTCGGCATAGCTGCAGTGCTTGCCGGTGGTAGTGGAGTTTTGAAAGCAGTTGTGCTGGATGATGCTGATAAAGCCTTTGTGAATGCTGCTGCGAATGATGGTCTTGTGCCAGGACTAGTGCCACGGGGAGCGGAACTAGGTAGCCGGGACAGTGGAGACTGTACAGCACCAGCCGTGGCAGACACTGGGCGGACGACGCCCGGCAGAGATAGTCTTTGCTGTAGCACCATCTGTAACTGCTGCGGTGTTACTCTGCCGGCCTGTATTGCCTGTATGCACAGCAATGATACAGATGAACACAATCTTCTTAACACAATCTGCTGGTTGACGGAGGTAAAGAGCTGTGCGCAACTGCAAAAATGGCAATACTTCCATGCCTTCAACTGCTTCAATGACCCACAAAAATATATGATCTTTTTCTGGAGTTGACTCGTTAAGGCTGACTCCTAAAATTAAACTACAAATTGTTTGGAGATCACTTATGAAAAGAAGATACTTCCTCACACACGATCATCTGCATCAAAGCACTGAAGAACTACACTGCCATGCCATCATACCTCAAAACAACCTGACAGATATCGTACATACATATTTCAGTTCAGTAGTAGGATACACTTGCTGTAAATAATTTGGCAGATGAGCCTCAAAGTTAACAGAACAGTACATGCAACAAGGCTACACTGAGGCACATTATGCTGCTGCAAGTAAGGGGCTATGTTACCAATACACACCTGTGCAGCCTGTCCAGGTAACGTAGGCCGGACTGCCGGGCCTGACACGTGAGGAGCTCGCAGACCGTCGATTCTGATCTTGTTCAGTGATAACGACAAACGCAGGAACGGCAAACTCTTCTGCAAATCAAACAGAAACTCCTAATTGCATAGTCAGTCAGAACTGCACCTATAATACAATCAGAGCAAAAAACTTCAACAGTTTACAAAGCTATGTAAGGGCGATATGTGTCAAAACTCAAAAACAGCAAAAATGGTTTTGGGGCGATATTATCGTGGGTTGAATTCCAGACTGGCTAAACTACTAGCACCTAAGTTATTTTAGTGAGAAAACATGATACATGAAGTATTACCTGACAGATTAATAATGTGTGTCAATCAAGCACATAATATTTATATAAAAACAATTCCAGTAATTGATAATGATGATGATGAAGAATGAATAAACTTTAGCATGGCGTTAAGTCCTAAGACTACAAGGACGCATAACAAAAAGCTTAAACAGTGAAGTCACGTAATAATAGTCAGTGCAAAGAGACGTTATTAGCCATGGCTGTAAGACCGAGCAAAAAGTTTGATTTTCAGTTTGCTGCGGAAAACTTGCAATGACGGCAATGACTGGACTGACTCCGGCAAACTGTTCCAGACCGATGCAGCAGTCGCTGGAAAGGTGTGGTCGCCAATGGTAGAACGCACTGTGCGTGGAGCGACCAGCACTGATGTAGTCAAAGAGCGAAGTTGTCGATGTGCATTGAGGTGTGACACACGCTGAAGATCTGAAGCCAGATAGCCAGGTGCAGAGCCGTGGAGGAAGCAATACACTAGCACTGCCAGCCGGAACGAAACACGTTCTGGCATCCGAAGCCAGTGTAATCTGCGCAGTAACGACTGAATGTGGTCCTGATGACAAGCTTTGAAGATCAGCCGTGCAGCGGCGCTCTGCACAGACTGAAGCCTGTCTATGAGTTGCTTCGGAAGGCTGGCAAGAATTAAGCACAAATATTACTGGAAAAAATTACGGATTCAGTATTTTGGTTTTCCAAAATTACACTAGCAAAAATCAGGACTTTTTTGTGACTTTTCCAGCACCCATGTCTAATTTCAGGACTTTCCAGGTCCTGAAAAATAAAAAGTCAAATTTCAGGACTTTTTCAGGACCGGTGGGAACCCTGTGGAAACAGTAGCTTCAATATAATGCACTGTCAATCTGTCATGCGTCACTGTGAAATAGGTGAATGCAACTGGCCCAAATCAGCTGATCTGATGGACACTAAATCGATCTATTCACTGACAGGGCAATATAGCTTTGAGGAATATTGCCTCGTGCGACCCAGCTCACCCTGTCCATACCGGCTCACCATATCCACTAGTGTTAACTTGATTTTGCTAAAGCCCCATGCATAATCACTTGATTGACACAATCAAGTAACAATTATTCACCAGTCACTAATTGTATAGTCCAATACCTTAAGAAAAGGCACAAGATAAGGCTGAGGTGAAGATTTGAGCACTTTCTGTAACTCGGCCGTGAAATCCTCCGGCTCAGAACTGGAATCCTATCAAACATGTAGCACGCTAACGACATATAAGACTATTAATTTATTAACTAAAACAAATGATGTGTACCGGTATCCTACATAAGAATGGGACTCAACAGCCAATCCCAATCTCTAGATGGCAGCACACAGTTCACGTTCACTGTTTCAAGTGAAAGTAATTCAGTGACTAAAATATTGTACTCTAAGGACAGTAAGTCAGACTCCTTGTAATAGGTTAGCTTCACTTCCACTATGCCAGGAACAACCTTCAAAGCCACAAAGCCAGAAAAACCTGTTGCCAATGATATTATATCACACTGCTTAATGTTAAAGGCACATGCATATGAACAACTTGCCCAGCCTTTACATATCTATTACCAGTATCTACACAACTGTAGGAAAGAAACAAACAAATACTTGACACTGACATCCAAACCATTAGGCCAACAAATTACAACAAATTAACATGAAGTCAAAATACCCCCCCCAGAAAGTATCTGACATGAAGACTAAACCACAACAAGTGGTTTTTTTAAGATAGTAGCTAGACATGAGAAATGATTAAAAACTATCCAGGTGTCCACTGCCAATATTTTGTGCATATTCAGAAAACGTTATCAAACTATTTAGTCCAACAACAAGCAGAAATTACAAGTAAATGTTTACAAAATCCCAACTTTTGGCATCTTTCATCTTTACAAGGTTCCAATCAAATTGATTAGCAGGAAACACAGATGATAGTCTTCACAAAACAATAACAAAATACAGTCAGCTTCAGTTAAGCACACACCGGTAAGCACAAGATCCAGTTACCTCCACGCAATGCGCATGGTCCCGTTCCGTTTCTCAAACGGCTTAAGTATAGGACTTTTACTTCGGTTTGGCGCACCAGTAATAAGCGCACACTTCGCTTAAATTAGCTGGCAATATATAAATGGCAGTCTTCACATAACGACAACAAAATAGTTTCATTCTCAAACAGCATCAGCACTGATCACAACCGACCAGAGTGCAACAACATACCACAAGGTTCTGGATGAGTGTCTTCACAGTGCTGAGCGTCTCTGCCGGTTGTTGAGAGGCTAACCGCAGCAAAGTCGAGAAGAAGTTCTTGCACTTCTTGACGTTTTCGACATCTGCCTGAGACATGACTGAAGGAGCCATGGGTCTTTGTGCTGCAGACATCAGCAGACAAACAGAAACAGTTTTAATTAATAAACAGCCCAAACAGCACCTTTACAGCCATTGCGGTTTAGTCTCCGAAATACCCACAAAGTTGTACTGCCTCTGCTGAAGAAATGAGGTAATATTTATCTTCTACTTGTCCATGCAATGCACAAATGAATTATTAACTCCTCAATGTCACTGATTAGCAAAATTGACGCAACGTCCATTAATAAGCAAACTACGGTTAACCGGTCTTTCTGGTCACAGTCAACCGGTCAAAATGAATGGATGGTCTTAACAACCCTAGCACAGTACAGTCATGAAAATTAGGTTCGTGACTCACATGAATATCATCTTCATAATGAGAACAAGGATGGTTACATGTGCATGCAAGAAAATGTAAATGAGGACTAAAATTTAAAAAAATTAAATTTGCTAAAATAACAACTGAACAAACAGTCATCATTTGCAAAGCAAACAAAACTACTAAAATTAAAAGAAAATCAGCAGCAACTGCAAAGGTCAGATATTTTATAACCTTTAGACACATACACATTAGGGTTCCCACTCAAATGACAGAATCAAAATCCAGGTCTTTTTCAGCACCATAAAAACAAGAAAAACCCATCGATGCACTTAGCTAAACTACAAGCAGCTGAGTTATTTTAGTGAGAAAACATGATACATGAAGTATTACCTGACAGATTAATGATGTATATCAATCAAGCATGTAATATTTATATAAAAACAATTCCAGTAACTAAGCACAAATGTTATTGGAAAACATACGCATTCAGTATCTTGGTTTTACAGGATAACACTAGCAA
>Ga0209671_1005240_pt1 | contig 13067 bp, 10 predicted proteins | sample WorMetHERISLAND2_2_FD_187401 | JGI IMG/M metagenome (GOLD analysis project Ga0209671, IMG submission 187401) | Marine gutless worms symbiont microbial communities from Max Planck institute for Marine Microbiology, Germany - Olavius geniculatus... | ecosystem: Host-associated > Annelida >... | reverse complement strand
AACTCAGGGCATAAAAAAGGTAATTTTTAAAAGTTTCAATCGAAAACATATAAGGAATGCGTCTGGCGTCAGGATGCTTCGTTTGAGCGATTAGCGGCGTCGGTCGGTCCAACGGGTTGGTCTGTAGCCGTGCGCAAGGAAAAAAATAGACGCCTAACGGCGAATTTCGCACATGCGCAGCCACGCCCCCTTTGAACCGATTGTAACCAAATTTTGCACGTGGGGTCGAGTTGTGAATGTAATTGCTGTTGCCAAGTTTTATGGAAATCGGTTAAAAGGTTTCAGAGTTACAGGACCCCCAAACGCCATTTCCTATACTTAACGCTCATCGCTCTTACAACAGTGTCAGCACTACCGTGCTGCACTGTGATAGCAACAAACACGATGAACAGTTATTATTTCTCAAAAATCAAACGTGTCACATTACATAATTCTTGTGCTCATGTGCTCAAAATATTCTCCTCCAGCACGAACGCAAGCGCGTAGACGTTGACGCAACTTTCCAACAACACGTTTAATAACCGCGTGACTCTGAGCAGCCCAGTCGCTGTTGATGCATTATTTCAGTTTGTCGTCATACAATTTTAAAATGCGTACAATTAATGTTAAATAATTAACAAATTTTCGATGATTTGTAGTTTGTGATTTTCTCAGCCGACGCATGCACTACCCAGTATGAATTCATTGTTGTCAACACTCAAACTACCACTTCTGCATTTCACAAGATAGTGTAGCAACAGTATTACGTATACGGTTAGGTGGGCCAAACTGTAGTCGTTTGTGTCAAGTTTTTTGCGATGCTCCATGCCAAAAATTATTAAATTAAAAAAAAATATTCAAAAAGTGGCTTTAGTTTGGCTGGACCACTTTGTAGGTCCGTACACTTTTTCTTAGATAAGCTTATATTATATTATTTTTTTCGAATTGTGCATACGTATGTGCTTTTTTGCCGAAGTGAACAAATAAGCAACTTGACAGTTAGAGCAGTTAGCGTTAACGTTGGTGTCCTATCTGCTAGACTTGGCGATTTCCTGCTCCTGGTCATGATTGAAACTATACACGTAACCGTATTGAGTAAAGATAAAATAGATAAATAACCTTTTTATCATATTCTTACCTTGTGCAGATAGTGCGGTCAGTATCATGAACACCAACTGTTTCATCTTTACTTTATTGCCCTTGCCTTCGCAATGCGCCGCTAGCTTTAAACCAGCTTATGTGTTTTCGCCTGCTATATTTATAGGCCAACGCATTCTGTGATAGCCTGCAGCTATTCTGCCCCGTAGGCATCCACAGGGTGTGCCAGAAAAACGGTAGCCTATTGTGGTGTTTACTGTTACGCAGTGATTAGGTCTACATCATTACAAAATTCCAACTATATCACTACACTATTCAAGTCACACAAGACTTATCGCTAGATTTTTATAAGCATATTGTGTTTCAATAAAACATCTCGGACATTTTTAGCCGATTATACTTAAGTAACGGTCGAGCTTATGGCACAGTTGTCGTTTGTCATCTGTCTGTCGTTCGTCGTCGTTCATAACAGATGTGTTGTGGCCAGGCATTAAGTTGTAAAAAAACTTTTTGTACGATTAATTAGCCATGTGCTTTAAACCGAAGTATGCAAAATTTCAGCAATCTAGTGCAAGAGAAGCATTTTTAATTTTGGGTTTGAATGAAAAAAGGGTAAGAAATTTTATTGAAAACTGGCCATATCTTGGAAACAGTAAGAAATAAGGTCAAAGTTGTTATTGATCATTAATCAATCAATCAATCAATCAAATTTAATTTCAGACAAAAACGTCCATAGTACATGGGTACAATAATAAAAGCAATAAAAGCAATAAAACAGTGATAAAAAGAAAAGCAAAAATAAAACATATACACATCACAATCTAATACTGACAAGATATTTACATGAAACTACAACATTACCACTACGTGTGAACTGCATATTAAACGAAAATTTATAATTATACAAAAGAGTGTCAAAGCTGGGAAACTGCAAATCCAAAAGAATAGCTGTAACACTGTACAGTCTGTCATAACCAAAAAACGTCCGTAAGAGCAACTTCTTATTTTTTTCATACAGTTAGCTGTATAGTATTTCACAATGCAGTATCATACATACATAAACAGTAGAACCTAAATAACCAAGCCTTTCTTGGAACACTTACCAAATATACACAGAAGAGTATTTGTTTTTATATACGCTGTAAATCCTTATCATCAGACAAAGAACAAGTAATAACATGACTTGAGTAATTGAATTCAGTAACAAACTGCATCGATTTATTATCTACACCAAAACATGGAAAATTATTGCACACTACTGGTACTTTAGACTTGCCCTTAAGATTAAAAATCATACAAGCTAATAGGAAATCGCATACGCATTTTCAAATGAGATGAAAATCATTGACTTTGGATAACCTTGAAGGTTGCTGACAACCAGTAAGTTGGCTATCCTTGCGACAGCTAAACTTTTGTCAATTGTAACTTTTTTAAAATTATCAAATTTTCATAGTTTATTGCATTAGCATTTTTAACTCAACTGACCATAAAACGATTATTTCATTTCCCACGTCACTCAAAGTCTGCTTTTTGCACTACTTGGAAAAATTAAAACCAACAAAATGCTGCATTTGTATGTAAAGCAGTAATAATTCTTAATCAAAATGGTACACAGAAATATATTTTGTCTACATTTTCGTTACTTTGGCTAACAGTTCATCTATCGTGTCTATTTTGCAATAGTCTACAGTACAGTAAAAATGTTTAAAATGTCGGCTTATTAGCGAGTACAAGCACCGAGACGTTTTCTCCGTTTGTTGACAGCAGTGTCGATAACGTTTCGCACCAGACCAATCCATACTTCACCAATCGCTTTTTGAATTCATCAGCATTTCTAATGTTACCTGGTAGACACACTGCTGTACGCCGGTTAAACATTGTAAGAACTTACAGGGTAGTCCAAAAAACGGCACAAAGTTTATGACACCATAAATTTGCAACCGTACATCACAGAATCATGCAGTTTTCAGCAAAATGTTCTGAAAGAAATTCTTTAAATGACTGAAGTCAGTGAAGTCAGCATTGTTTTTGCCGCTGGCAAGTAAACTATTTAAAACAGTATTACCTTTAATGTACCTTGGTCCATAAAACGTGCCACTATTATTTTTGACTAGCTTCGTGAAACACTGGCCGATTTTAATAATTTTTGATGTGCAACATTAGAAAAAAACGTGATGCAATTTCTGTAGTTTTAACTACCTCACCTTAATGTTGTCGCTACACTACCTTGTGAAATGCATAAGTTCTAATTTGACCGTTGACAACAATGAATATATACTGCGTAGCGCACGCGTCGGCTCAGAAATTATTAACTAAATAGCAACAAACATGATTAGCAATTATCATCTTTAAAAAAGTTACACGTATCACATTACATCATCTTCATCACAGCATGTGCTTAAAATGTCCACCTGCAGCATAAACACAAGCGGTAGACGTTGACACCACTTGCCAACAGCACGTTCAATAACTGCGTGTTTCACACTCGCTGTTTATGGGTCATTTCAGTTTGATTACCTGCGAACAGGAACTGCTATAGGCTTTTGCGCGTTTCGTGAGCATTAGCTCATTTTTTTTTGTTTTTTAAACGTTTCAGTTTTTTTAGTTTATGTGCTAGATTAAACTGGCAGTTTGTTTGTCAGTTTTTGAGTGCAAATTCTCCATTGTATTGTATTGCATTGTATTGTATTGTATTGTCAACTTACGATTTTAAAATGAAGATGAGGTACAGATTTTCAATGATATGATTTTGTGGTCTCGTGAATTAAAATCGATAAAGTCGATGCATGCACTACCAAATATGAATTCATTGTTGTTAGCGGCAAAACTACGACTTAGGCAATGTCACAAGGTAGTGTAGCAACAACATTAAATGTGAGGTAGCCAAAACTACAGACTTTTGCATGAAGTTAAAAATGTTGTTTGCCAAAAATTATTAAAACCGGCCAATGTTTCGCGGAGCTATACAAAAATAATAGTGGCACGTTTTATAGACCAAGGTACATTGAAGATAATACTGTTTTTGAATAGTTTTCTTGCCAGCGGCAAAAACTAAAAATATTTAACTGCTGTATTCAAACACTGACCTTAGTCATGTAAAGAATTTCTTTCAGAACATTTTGCTGAAAACCATGGTCATTATTGATGTGCTATAACGAGAGCATAGAGCTGAAAGTGCACTACTGCAGACAGCAGTCATTAGTCATCCTTTCACATGCACAAAGTCATCGCTGTCTTGTCGCCTGTGACTTTTACGCCATTCCTATATACCACTTTGGAGTCTGCCGTTAATACTGTTTCGTATTTGGTTTTATGTTGGATTAAAAACATTCCGACCCTGACGTGATATGGAAACAAAATAATCTATCATTTCTAAGAATGTCATTAATGTCGGTTTTAAACAAAATGTACCAAATAGGCCTGTATAAACCAGTTCAAAAAAGACAAAGTGCACAGTAGCGCATAAACACAATTCCAGCTATTGTGTCCACTTCTACTGGTTTTCACATTTGGCTCTCAGACTTTCATCAGCAGTTACAGATGCAGACGATAAACAATCACGCAGTAACAAACCAAAAAGTAAAGTAGTCAGCAAAATACGAAAACAAAAAAAACGGCTAGCAAAGGCACAAAGATGGTATGTCAAAGACGTCGAGGTACGGTACAGAACGAGAAAGAATGTACTCTTTCCTGCACCAATATAAGGCCTGCGGATAGTCTTATTTATCTGGGATAAAATTAAGTCTATTTATTTAATGTCGTCTTCGTATTTGTTCAGTAAAAATCGCATCTAAACTTGTGCCTACACAATAGATCTATTCGTTTATTTATTGAACACATTACATGGCAGTACAATCACGTTATGCAGTGCAACAAAAACTTTAAACATACAGACACAAGAAATAATAACTAAAAATAACTTAAAGCTAAAAATTTTAAGAGCAATATTGACGCGGAAAGTTTGCTATACGATGTCGGGCAGTGTCCAGTAAGCAGTTGCTGTATTTTTCCCACGTGTTAACTGATTACGTCACTGCCAACAGATAACCTTACAGTTAAGTTTTTTTTTCAATTTTGAAACTGCTGCAAGGCAGCAAGAGCATTACCAGTAATAGCGCTGTATGGTGTAATGTTGTTAATTGTGAGGAATAGTGCAGAAAACAATCAGGGTGACAGTTCCGGCGATGAAGAGGCAAGTGATGAGGATGAAGCTGATGCGGTCGATGACAGCAGCAGCAACCATCCAGTCGTTCATCATGCGTTGATTCTCATCTTGATCACGACGCAGCTGAGTCATCGTACTCACGCTGGTCTGCAGCAGGTCACGAATATTTACCAGCAGGCGTTCCGTTCCACTTACCAGCTGCTGGCCTGCTGCTGATGCTGCCTCGGTTTCTGCTGCTGATGCTAACACTAATGACGTCGGTGATCCTTTCGGTCGAAGATGATTACCTTCGTTGAATAAAGAAGATTCTTGAGCAATCTGAAATTTTGTGCCACCAATTTGCTCTGTCTTTTTCGTACCAGGCGCTTTCGACAATTTCACGCAGAGAAATGTCGCCAGATATTCGCACGCGAGTTTTTTGAACTGCTCAACAAGACAAACATGCAGTAACACGTTTAGCGTAAAGGCAGAAAGGTTAGCTACACGTACATGTATTACAGAAATCAGACATTTACTTCCCAATCTAGAATTTTACAAGCTCAAGTAAATCCAAAAATGTAAAGGCCACGTGACCTTGCAGTCGCTTTTTAAAAAAATAAAAGTCATATCTGGACTGTTTTTAAAGACATGCTTGTCAAATTTAAAGTCATAGACCTCGCTTTAACTGTTTTGAAGCACTTAACGTCTGCTGCGCACAGACCTACAGACACAATCCAATATAAACAACATCTCCGCCATTCATACTGTCATATGTAACTATTCTCTGTCTTTGCTTTTATTATTGTCTGTCAATACCTGTCTGTCTTGTCTGTCTTGTGTTTCTATGGGCCATGCTGCCTGAAATAATAGTGATTGATTGATTTATTGATTGATTCATTTAGTTCACATAGCGGAGGTAATAAGTCAATAAAAACAAAGCTCGTAGACAAGTTACATGTGTATTCTCTACTGTCCAAAACAACGGAATTTAGCAGATAGACGTACCCAGGTCGGCATCGCCAGCGAATCTTCAGTGCCGGATGAACGATCGTGTACGTACATGACAGCGATGGACGCTGTCAGGGAAGCAGCACAAAAAAGCACGACGAACAGAAAGTACATTCCTGCAGCACAGTCGCATTGTGGGGCTTGTGTGTGACTGAAAGTGTGCCTAGCAAGCAATGCCACTGCAGACATCAATCCCCCATCATTGCGTTGTATCACATACTCAAAGTCATTTCTTATCTGGTCTCGTGTGATTTTTGCATTTTTCCTATATCTCACGTTTGCTAAATACACATAATTTTTCATTTACTTGTGTAATTATACAACGTTGCGTTACTACATACAAATGTTAAGAATGTGTCCTGTTTCAAACATTTTTAGCTCTACAAAAGTAATATATGTGACGACTCAGCAGTTGGAAAGTGTTTGCTTTGGCATTAATAAAAAATTGCACGGGCCCGTAAAATGTCCGATTAGACACCCGTCTATAGTGGGACTATTTTGGAAAGTGAACACCATTTTCCACCAGATTCAGCTATCGTTAACAAAAAATTGAATTTGAATTTAATATCGTCCTCATTGTTGAGTTACAATTTTGCAACAAAATGAAGACGGACAAACGACAATGCACAATGCGACGTTCTGTATACACTGAAGAAGCGCCGTTGAGTTAGAATAAGACTTGCCGATGAATGGAACCGCATCTGACGTGGTGGGCAGAGTATCGTTGACGACCAGCTGTAGGACACTCAGCGTCAGCAACATTGTCACACCTGTACATTATCGTCAGCAAAATTACCTGCTTCCACCAAAAAGTGTCATATATTATGCAAGGGCAAAAAAGCGCGCTTCTGATTAAGGTGTGGCGAAATAAATATAGAAACGGAAAAATATTTTTGAAATGTTTTTAACTTTTAGTTTATGATATTTTGCGTAGTGTTAGACAACAGCTCATAAAAACATTAACACATTAAACAGTACCCATGCACTAAAGTAAAATGCTGCAGCATAACAGAGTAAATACGTGCAGTTTTGTTGCAGTATGACTTTGAAGCTTGAAAGCAAATGAAAATCACCAATATTTTTGAGTGTCTAATAAAAATTTTACGGACATAAATATTTTACGGAATAATGGCAGCAGAAAGTAGGCTTACATTTGCAACGTATAATATTATTGTGTTTGTTTGTTTGCTTGTAATGTTATAATCACGAAGTTTGATGAAATTTAGTGAAGCGGTTTCACACGAACCAGACACATTGGTTTAATTCATGTGGCAATCCGAAGTCTTCTGTGGATTATCCTGATTCTTTGACGTTGAAAATACGGCGTGAAGTGTCAACTGGCAGCAAGTTACAGCAAGCTGGTATAAATTGACTTTGATGAAACTTTTTGAGAAGGTGAAAGACTCAAAGATCAAACACACATAGCAAACGTCTGTACTTTTTTAAGCAACCTAGGAAAGCAGGCGTCCCACCACATCAATTACACGGCACGGTATATAATTCCACCTATAATTCCATTTGTAACGTTGTTTTTTATTACGGACTATTATTGTTACCATTTGCACTCATGTACAGGGTGGTCCAAAAAACGGATACCCAGTTTTATTTTTGGGATAACTTTGGTAATTCAGCACCGATTTTAACCATTCTTTCACTGTTACAAGCAGAAATTTATGGCGCGTAAACGTGAAGTTCTTCCACCTACCGCACCTTTATTGTGTGACCACATTACCTAGCAAAAAACAAACACTACTGCTAATATCGGTGTTCAAACAGCGATCATCCTTTGTTATTCTGCCCATATCAAACGATTTATTCTAAAAATTATCACTGGTAAACAAAGTAAATAAACACAATATGACGTAACAATGACGTCACAAGGCACTACTGCGCATAAGTAAGTAAGCTTAGCTACTTTATGCTACGAAATTGATATCTTTATGTGTTGCCTGTTCTCTGAGACCACTGCAGCTTTGACAGTGTTTGTTTTGCTAGGTAATGTGGTCACACAATAAAAGTGCGGTGGGTGGAAGAACTTCACGTTTACGCGCCATAAAATTCTGCTTGTAACAGTGAAAGAATGGTTAAAATCGGTGCTGAATTACCGAAGTTATCCCAAAAATAAAATTGGGTATCCGTTTTTTGGAACACCCTGTAGAATGCTGCCAATTGCATTTTCTCCTGACCGACCCCCGTTGCCATGGCAACGAAATTTGGGACAAAATGGACTATAACTCGACATATCTACAAGATATCTCCGAGGTCAAGTCCAGAGTTAATCTTTGTCACGTTTATTCACGGAAAAATTAACCAGAGTTTGCTAATCCTTGAGTTAAACCCACAGACCTATACATTAAACCTCGTCCATATAACCAGACCATGAATCAAAAGTTTCGATTGGCGGTACTACGTCATGTGGCTGTTCGTTTATGGCCCACTATAGGCTTATGAACTAAATGGCGTGTCTGTGGGTAGCAGAAGATATTTAAATGTACCGTGTATTCCAACAGAATGCAATAAATCACCCCTATGTAAAAGTCGACTGTTCCGCGTGAGGCATGCCGCGAGGTGAAGGTCATTGGCGCAGACGACATTTTCATTCACAGCAACATGGCGAATTGCGCCCATAGAAAGTGCAATCATATTGTGATAATTGCGCTGACTATAATAACAGAATTCACTACGCAAAACGTTGTCACAGTTCTTTGTCCTCTGGTTCATCGATTTACGACTGTGAAAGGTTTGCAGATATTTATACGAATCAGCTTCGATCTTGCACTAATTGCAACTGGGCGAGTTTGTCTGAGATAACCGACTGAGTTAACTTACTGATGTGTCATGAATCAACGCGACAAAGATTAAGTTTTTCAATTACCGAGTTTAATCTATAGGTCATCTTTAACCTGAGCGTGAATAAACGGCCCTAAGCGGGTGATGCATGCAATATTAGTTTGTTTATTTAAATGGCCATTTTGTGGATATAACAGAAATTTTGTTCATAGGCTGTTGTCAGCAATGCAGGCCAGCGGTGACGTCATGCCTGACGCGTGTCGTCTGCTTTGTTCAGTCACGCCATTACGTAGTAAGTAACAGTTATAAGCGGCTTGGCTACTGTAAGAAATAATCTGAAGCGCAATATCTATGTAACTGATCACCAGTAGGAAAACAGTATTTTAGTAATAAAACAGCAAATATAAATGTACAAAACATCAGTTTATACACTTTTTAACGGCAACATTTAAGGACTTGCACGTCGCAAACAGCAAAAATTACAAAAGGTGATATTATTCAACAGCACATTGACACGCAGTCAGTGTGATGCGGGCAATATCACCTTTTGTAATTTTTGCTGTTTTCCATATGCAAGTCCTTAAATGTTGCCGTTAACAAGTGTATAAACTGATGTTTTGTACATTTATCTGAGTAACGGTGCGAGATAGGGCTAATTTTTGCGTATATTTCACATATTTTCCGAAAAGCCCCCCTAGTGCAGATTTACATGAAATTTTGCACGAGGGGTCATCTAGCCGACTTTATCAACCGTGCCAAATTTTATCTCAATCAGATCAGGGGTTTTGATTCTGTGGGGGTCGAATTTTTGGCTTTTCCATGAGAAAGAGAAGTCGCCGTTAACACATGGCTTGAACTATGCCGTTCAGCCTGTGATGCGCGGAATCGTTCCTATTTCGTCTGCTGCGTTTGAGCAAATGATGATAATGGTGGTGTTGAGCTTAATAAAGGCATCGATTCTTGAAAGGACTTTGCAGCCGATCATTAGGGATGATTGGCAAGAAATCCGTGTGTACTCACTCGTATGTGTGTGGATCGGCAAATGGTTTATACTGAAACTGCTGCACAGCACGGCGGTTAATATAAACTCGACAGTTTATCGCAAGGCGTCAAGTAGACTAACGTACGTCGGTTAATCGACTAGGAATCTGTTTACGACCGGACCAGGCGATAAACAGACGACTGACGGACGGAATGGACGCGCTGCAGCCTGCAGTACATGCTACGCGGTGCAAACCTGTTGAACTGACGTACAGTTAAGCACCACAACTCCACTATATCGACTTGCGATTGACTTTTATTTTTATTGAGCTGTCGCTGATACAGTTCCTTAAATTTACTCGAATCTTTTTGCAAAATCTAAAATTATGTGTGTATTTCTGTGGCCACACGTGCTTAGACATCTGCCGGTTGAACGCGTTACTGCAGCAGCAGCAAACCGACCGACCCAGCGGTGTGGCTAATGCCCCACGCTTAAACCATGGATTACTAGATTAAACTGTCGCTTTTTATTGGCAAGCGCGACGCACCCTTGTCGCTGCGCTGATGCTGCAGCTATCATGTCATTCTTTACCGACATCTATCATCTTTGTTATCATATCCAGTCTGCCATCAGCGGTCACGCACGGGTGCCTGGATTTTAGCAAGTTCCGTCCTCTATCGAGCCACAGTTTCTGTAATTGGTCTGCGGGCGAGGACAACAGATCGGCGAACTCCTGTCTTCGTCCGCTACAGCTCCCCAGTGCTGTTGTCAACTCGCTTCGACCGTGAGATAAGAGTTTTAGGGATAGGGCGCAACATTTGGGATAAGGACTCCAGGGACGTAAGAAAATAGGAAAGGTCACAGATATATACGAAGTAAGTACGGAGAAAACGGTGCACAAGCGTGGATTGAAAGAATCATCTGCATACATTTCTCCACCATCCGTGTTCCGTTGGATACCTTCACTTTTGAAAAACCTTTCATTTTCTGTTAAGTCAATCTGGCGAAAGAGGCTTTGAGGAAATTCCAAAGTCCCTGCTAAAGCCGAGAAAGCAGACAATCGATTTGACGGAAGGGAGGAACGTCCGAGGTCACTGCCAAAAAGCCGAGGGAACTGTGGGTGTTGATTCAGTAAAGGAGAATTTCACCTCCTGCTGGTCAACATAGACACTCGAGGTGGCATATGACAAGGGACACCCTCACCTTCTGTCATTCGAAAGGCACTCGAGGAGCAGGCGACCAAGGATATCCTCACCTTTTGGTCGTGCGACAGAAATGAAACGGTAAAATATCCATCGGTGAATTTACGCCATTCTTAGGCTATATCGAAAATCTTCTTTTTAATAGGTTGATAGGTCTCGTACCCTCGCGAATTTCCCTGCGCCGTCGAAACCAGCGTCGTCAAATTCGAGTGCGTGCGAGTCTGTCGTATATCATAAGGTCTGTTGATAGATCTGTCCAGGGCCGGATTTAGCTGGTGGGAGGCCTGGTGCCCTGGGCCCCCCGCCCCCCTAAATCCGGCCCTGGATCTGTCGTAGTTAGGAAGTAGTAGAGTGGCGGGAATTGTCCGCTACTTAGAAGATATAGGTCCATAGTGTGTTATGCGACTAAAACGAACCCACTCTAAAAATCTAATTTGTCTAACAAACACAAGAAAAATATCTTCTAATACGCGGCGGACATTTCCAGTGTCGATTTGTCGACTGTACACGGCACACGGTAAAGGCGGAACAGAGGGTGGAGGTGGGTCTGTCCCGTAAGTCCGTCACTGTCCGTGTGCTATGGTAAATCTAAAACTCTATATTAAATTTCACAACATGCTTATAGTTAAACTTTTTGTCGTCGTTGCATCTACTAAAAACTTTTCCACAAAGGTATTTTCTGCTTATACGGAACATCGTTTTGCTAACACCTTTACAGACAAGGCCCCTTCCCAGCCACCAGTACGAACTTTCCGCTGCCGGGATAGAGTTCGACTCGTGGAAACGAGATGTGAATGAAACCGGCGAAAGCGAGGATGAAGTGAAGGCCGGTGTTTGTCACATGCACTGTGGACGAGATTTTTTGAAGTTTTGGGCCCATGCCGAGAAGTTGCAAGTTGTCGCTACAGTCTACAGACGTACGGTGAAAACCACTGAGTACCACAAATATCGATCAAAGTCACAAATGACATTTAGGTTACCATGTTAGCCAGTTCTTGTCATTTTCCCATTAGGCCTACATTTTGGAAAATGCCCTTCGAGTTTTGCAGACTTTTCGCAATTTACAAGATATAAAATAAAATGGACAAAAGGTTGCGGATTCGTTATAAATCTTCGCTTTTTGTGAACTTTGACTACTTTTGGCTGGTTATAGGGATAGACAATAGTCGAAGTAGCTGGAGTTAAGATTTAAGCCGGCCAAGTCACCCCGCAGCACGGCTGATGCGTCTGAGTTTAATTAGTCAGTAGGCCTATTAGCGCACCATCACAACGCATTGCTTACAGTACACCAGTCACCAGACCTAAACGAATGGATGGCGGTATGCAGGAGAAACGTCCTACAGATTAGCAACAGGTCACGTAGGCCTATAGGCCTAGTTCTGGCAGTTCTGCATTATAAGACATTAGGCCTACAAAATCATTGACTACTGGAGTAACGCATTAATCCTATAGGATTCGCAGTGACGCACTACGAAACAGAAAAAGCTATAGCATACGTACGACGTAGACATAGACTTGCTAGCAAACCATAATGCATGTACCAGTTTTCTCTTTCCTGTTCTTTGAAATATCATCGATTTTAGGCCTAGATCGGGATGTGCACAGGACTGTTTCTCGTACTAATTAATAATTATTCATTTCTAGTTTTTGGATTCCAGTTTACATCATCATCATCATCATCGTTATTTGAAATCAGACCACAAGGGTCCATTAAACAATACACAGTAAACATAAAAAACAGACACAGAAAAAAAAGAAAATACGGTACAATAAAACTAGAAGCTACAGGTAAACACACAAACACACGTAAACACACAAAGAAGGTCAAACTACACCAGAATCTCATTCAGATATTGTATAATAC
>Ga0209671_1005239_pt1 | contig 13067 bp, 4 predicted proteins | sample WorMetHERISLAND2_2_FD_187401 | JGI IMG/M metagenome (GOLD analysis project Ga0209671, IMG submission 187401) | Marine gutless worms symbiont microbial communities from Max Planck institute for Marine Microbiology, Germany - Olavius geniculatus... | ecosystem: Host-associated > Annelida >... | reverse complement strand
GGAAGAAGAGTTCCAGACTAAAATTTTAAAAATTTTTATTCAACAGATATAATCATGTATACAGAGTTAATAAACAGACTTGTTCAATGTTTTGGTACTTCCAACAGCAGCAGATTATTACTGTTAGTGGCCAGTCATGGAAGTATATATAGCTCCGTGGTGGCCAGTTTGTCAAGATTTATAAAGTTATCATCTTTGTAATGTTAAAAATGAAATATAATATAATAAAAAATTAGTACATAATACATAATAAAAAGATGAAAAAATTTTGAACAACATAAAATAAACAAAAAATTAAAATGCTTAAGTGAATAAACGTGCTTTTATTATATAAAAAAGTCATTTTTATCATACAGCTATTTCTTCTAAGATGCTTAGTTTACAATAAACTTTGTACATAGTATTGGATTTAGGCAAGCCATAAGCTTCACAGTCATACATAATCAACTGAAATGCATAAATTGTCAAATGAGCAATGATTATAGTAACACCAAATGCACAAAAAAAAGAATAAGTTAATTTGGCACTAACAGTGGTCGAAATTGAATAAAATTGTGATTACTGCCCAGCACTACTTGAGAGGATATAATTAATGGTCATTTCTGTTGCTTGTTTGCTGTTGTAAACATGGAAAGTTTTGAAGTGAGTTTTATTATCGATTGAATGGTTTTTGTCGTTACTTATCTGCGTCCCACTGTACAGGTGATTGTTATCAAGGTATGTGATAACTTGTTTCTTGAATTTTCTTGAATTTGTAACCGCCCCGCGAAGTTGAAGCCGCCACCGATGTCACCATGGCACCTGGCAATAGGCCCGTCCTGTGGATGGGCCTATAACTAGGCTAGGGAATTTTGCTGCAGAAGAAATGTAGGAACCCTGGTTTTCCTATTTCTTTTCAAAAGTGCAACTGGTGAACAACAGAAAGTAGTTGATTATATTACGTTTGCATTTATACATCTAGCATTATGGATATAGTATATTGTGTGTTTATGTAGGTTTGAAATGGGAGGCAGAGGTGGATTCTCTGGCCGTGGTGGATTTTCTGGGCGTGGTGGCAGAGGTGGTGCGTCGCTGGGTGAAGGTCTGCGTGCACCACGGTGGGACTTGGCACGGCTGCCCAAGTTCCAGAAGCACTTTTATGAGGAGAGTCCTGTAGTAGCAAACAGATCTATGGTTCGTCCAACTACAGTTGTCTAACAATCAGAAAATAAACTAAATACTCTGTGGCTATACATATGATTAGGGTTGTTAAACAAAGTTCGGATTTGCAGACTTCGAATTTCAAGTTTGAATTTGTATTCGTTTTTCAGCCCTTGGATATTCGAATCCAAGCATCACTAATTAGACACAGACGGTTTTGCCTTTAAAGTGGAGCATTGTTACTTCAGCATTGCACTGTGTGACAATTTTTTTGTTCTCTGCCAGCCGTCAATTCAAGCGACGGCCGCCGCTTGTTTGTTTACCCCTCTCCTCTCTTCCCTGCATATCGCCATGGCGTTCAGTTACTCTCTGTCTTGTATTGCATTCCTTGTGTGTGTTGTATACTGATGCAAGCTCTCAAAGTGACAAATCTTGGTGGCCCAGACACAGCAGACATCAATCGGCAGCAATAGAGTGCAACATGGCTTGACGTTTTGGCTGATTGCACTATTGATAAGACTGCTTCCCGGCATGTGGCATGCGTGCTGTGACCTGCATCTCGACCCACAGTGCAGACATCAAACGCAAATTGCTTAAGCTTCTCCACAAATATATAAATGAAGTTTGAATTTAATCCAAATTTTAGCGGTCAAAATTTGAATTTGGAAAAAAAAACGAAATTAACATTCCTACATGTGATAGTTCTAAAGCATATTTTAGATATGGTTTTAGTTCTCACTGACTGGATGGCAAAATTGTAATTTATTTGCCACTTCTGCTCTACTGGTAATGTTACAGAAAGGTGAAGTCCACTTTGCAAATTTTTGGAAAAAAGTTATACATGAGTGCAAGAAGGAATTGAACACACACAACTATATAAGTGTAGTGCTACTAGTTCCAGGTTCTTGCAACTACACCAAAGAGTCTTCTGAAATATGGCACTGTTAATGATGTATTTAACGCTAAATAATATACAGGATAGCAGAAAATAGAATTTATCAATAATTTATATATGTTTCTGATTGTTGGTAGTCTTAGTTACTCGATTTATTTTCTGTTGCAATTGCATTAGAAATGATTTATCTTGAAGTTATCAGTGTTTCATATTGGCATTGGTCTTATTGATCGAATGATTAAATTTGTACATTAGATGTTTCGCTAGTGCATTGCTATGGAATAACTTGTTGAATTTGCCATACGTAATGTTACATAGTATTAGTAAATTTGCCTGTTGTTGATAGGAAGAATTACAACAGTATTACAATGTGAAGCAGATTGTTATTCATGGACGTGGCTGCCCAAAACCTGTATTCAGTTTTGAGGAGGCAAATTTTCCTGGTTAGTTATTTGTAGTTTCTGTTATGCATGTGAATGTGATATATTTAGTATCGGACCAGTTTGTAATTTTGTGTCTGGATTACTGGTGATTAGTGTTGTTATCGTTATCAAACTCGGCACTGAAACCACGTTTTTTAGCAATATCGAACTCTATCGAAACTGCGGTTTTAGGCTTTCTACTGACGGTTTCGGTTGTTCGGTTTTGATAAACGGAGCAGCTCTAGCATCTTGGCTGTGCAGTGATCATTAATAGTACACGTACGCTCATTGCCTGCTGCGGCGAGACGGTCCAAGCAGTGTCACCACTCGTCTCGCTCGCTGCACCCCACGTGTGTAGAGGGAGGGGATCGTTGGTGAGGCGCTAATTACTGCCAGACAGTGAAGCAGGGTTTCACAACACAGGCCATGCTGGTGATGCAACAGCACATGCCGTGGTGAGATAACGTGACCGGTTACATAATAGGTACTTATTGCAATAGTGGCGAGCGACAAGGATTATAGATGTCCGTGGATGGCGATGGCGCTGTGGTGGTATCACATGGTGGTGCTGCTATTAACAACTTAAGCCGGCGGCCAGCGATGAGAGTGGCAAGGTCAGTTGCAGTGCATCCAGGGTTTAATTACTTGCTTGTAGGCCTAATCAACGTTGTTTACTGTGATGGACTGACTGAGTGACTGTGCCTGTTTCTGCTTGTGTTGTCTGATCTCCTTCCCTCTCTGTCCTCGTCTCTGTCTGTCTGTCTACCTAACTCTGTCTATGCCTGATGAAGTTATGAACGTCAATGGATGCTGGCTGGAGCTCACTCATTCTGAGCAGTGTGCGTTTGCCTCCTCCTGCCTAGCCATCTCAGTCACTGACGCTTGCACAGCCACAACCTTTAGGTCAGTCTTTACATGGCCATCAATATAGAGCCTAAAACTGGGTGCCGAGGTCTTATACTAAGCATGCATGCTGTCAAGTCATCCATGCTTGAACTAATCATGCGTCATTAGTGGGCGCCGTGAGTCTGTTTCATCTCTCTGATCTCTCTCAGCAATGTGCCATCACCCACCCACCCACCTAGTTTGCATCTAGCAGGCGTAAGTGGGCGCGTTATCATTGGACGTCTGCGCTGGTTTTAGTGCTAATCAGAAAACTGAACCATACAGAACTGAAACCACAGTTTTTTTCCCCAAAATTGAACCAAAACTGACTAACCTCGGCCAGTGTGAAACCATAAAACCATACTAGTGATCATATAACCTATGGTACAGCGTAAGCCTAGTAGACTTTTTAGACTAAGTGTATATAACGCATTGATAGTGTGTCCTGCTAAAATGGTTATGCACTGTATAGCAATTTTCTGTGAAGATATATTTTTGATTTAATGATTAATATTACAACGCGAAGCAGATTGTTATTCATGGACGTGGCTGCCCAAAACCTGTATTCAGTTTTGAGGAGGCAAATTTTCCTGGTTAGTTATTTGTAATTTCTGTTATGCATGTGAATGTGATATATTTAGTATCGGACCGGTTTATAATTTTGTGTCTGGATTACTGGTGATTAGTGTTGTTCGTCACATATGGCTCTGATTTAGGTCATTGATAATATAGTAATTCTGTTTTCTGCATGATGTATATATGGTTCTACTGCATAAATTTGATAGTGTTAATGAACTACCAGTAGTCCTGGGGCTGATTTCCAAAAAGCCCTTAAATTTAAAGTTTGCTGCACCCACTCCCCCACCCCTTCTCAATTTGCTGCACTCTCCCTCTCATCATAGGTTTGATGATTTTTTCTTGTTGTTTGGTGTATAAGATGAGAATTTCAAAACATTACCCTTTTTTAAAAAGTGTCTGATCGATGTTTTTTTTTAAATTAAAAAAATGTATATTTGCGAAAATAACGCAAAAATTATGATATCAGGTAATTTGGGTACAGCACTAAAGTCTGTTGCTGTACGCAAATTACCACATGTCACCTTCTGATAGAGCTCTTTAATAGAGCTCTATCAGAAGGTTATTAAGGGTTTACTGGGGTAATGTTTTGAAATTAAGGTCTATTAAGGGTTTACTGTTGCCATGTAGCAACAGGTCACTGAGAGTCAGAAATATTTGCAACCCATTATTTCTCAAAATAGTGTCACCAAATCTAACAGAAAATGCAATAAAATCAATTTTGGCAAGTAAGTCATATGAGAGCACTTTTTGGAACATGTCGACCTGCACTAGTATGGAAATGTGTCAATTTTCGAAGATTTTTCGTGAAATAAAATGTTCTCAACATTTTTATTCAACGCTGATATTTATTTAACCTTAGTTCCGCCTTTTACACGTATTTAAAGCACTCTGTACACCTTCTGATAGAGCTTTTTAGTGCTGTGCCCAAATTACCAGATATTGTGATTTTCGCATTATTTTCGCAACTATATATCTTTTTAATTTCAGAAAAACATTAATCAGACACTTTTTGAAAGGTTTTGAAATTATTATCTTATAGACCAAACAACAGCAAAAATCATCAAACCTATGATGGCAGGGGGGTGCAGAAAACCTTAATTTTCAAAATCAGCCCCAGGACTACAGCTGTTAAAGCTCAGGATTATTGGTCATCAAATGCTTGTCAGTATATCTACTATATAACACATTTTTCATGATGCAACTTTAATAGAAAATCTAACGATTAAAATTTTATCATTCATTTAAACATTTTGCAGCTTAGTCGTGTGATTAATTGTTGCATTCTACAGCTCTGTAGAATGAATTGGTGTCTGTAGATTACATGATGTCAGTGGTGAGGCAACAGAAATGGACTGAGCCAACGCCGATACAAGCGCAGGGTTGGCCTCTTGCTCTCAGTGGTCGAGACCTTGTGGGCATTGCTCAGACTGGCTCCGGAAAAACACTATCAGTAAGTCGTCAGCTAAGCAGCATATTTTGCCTGCTTTAGGTCAACGTGTGCTACTTTGTGCAATGTTAAGAACATGGTAGATTGATGGTGAACTTGGTATTCTGCATCACGTTGGTGGGATATCTATGTCTTGATCCTCTTAAATCGGTTTGTTTGATTTTACCACTTCACTTTGCTGATATCGTGAATCTGTGAGCATTTTCAGTCATCATGTCATTTTCATCAAAACGATAAGATTTCATGTCATGTGCTTTACAAGTGTGTAAATTCACAAGAGTCGTAAATTGTTAAAAACTGATTTACTGAGTGAGTAGGGTTTAATGTCCCACCTGATTGATTTAAGTCAGAAATGCACCGGTTAAACAAGAAATAGCCAGCAGCCAATAAGTGGGACTTTAGCTTTGACTGTCTTAAAAAGTTACTAGATTTGCTTAGTTGACTAAGGACCAGTTTCTGGATTTTTTAGGGCACTTTGCACCAACGTTGTTCATGATCTCGGTTCCTACCTAGATCTAGGTTGAACCTAGATCAAAAGTTGAACCAAATTCACACTGAATTGCGTTGCACCAAGTTGATCTCAGATCAGCTGATCCCGTTCAGTTGAATGGCCGTGGTTATACCGTGGACGACGCTGATTGGTCAACCACGCTCGCCTAACGGGCCAACTGCAGTGACGTCACAGTCACATGCAATGCTTACGAAACAGTCCAGTACAGAGTGGCCGTAATTTGTTACAGTTTTAAATTTCCTTGAAGTTACTACACAATTTTTGCATCAACGTTGCATTGATAAAGTTCCAAAGATACGCATTTTGTGTTCCAATAGATATTCATTAATTATTCTATTTCGGTTGTCAAGACATATGTTTACTGTAGCCACAGCATAGCAACGGCGCATTGGCACTCCAGAATGCTGTTTTTCATCCATTAATTAATTTATCCAGCAAAAAGACCACAGAAAACAGATATAGCACAAATGTAACATATATTTAGATCACAAGTATAATTGAATTTAAATCCTTATGAATCGATATCATGAGTTTTTGTTGCTGTGGTTAGGGTTCAATTGTTTGGTTAATGTAGCAACGAGACGTCAAAACGAAAAATGTGATTTATTCATTTATTTGTTAATTTATCGGGCACAAATAGAACATAAAGTGAATGTACCAGTAGTAGAAATCTCTGTGTAATTGCATTAAAAGTTTTTATAATTTGATACGAGGAAGTTGTTTGGACAGGATAAGATTCGAATCGGACAATTTTTTGCAGCAATAGCGTCATGAATATTAATGAGCGCAAGCGCACGTCAGCCAGCCCACGAGCCAGCCAACTGATTGTGGACAGCCATTTTGTCTATTCATGAATGGATTTTGTAGTAAAATTTGTAGCAGCAAACATCTCCCCGAGCTTTTTGAAGACATTGCTATATGGTAAAATCATTCTATAGTATCAAATTCGTCAATTAACTGCTTGCAAAATGGTACGAAAGTTGCGTTAAATATGATAACCACAATCGATGGTTCTGGCCGATTTCGGCCAGTTAAATTTTTGGCCATTATAACTGTTTGTTAGTCCAACGAGAAATGCCAGGTATGCAAATCTGTCGGTTAACACTAACTTGACCGGCCAGTTAAGATCCCGAAACCGCCCCTAAGTCTTGGGAAAGCTGAAAATCTTCATGTGGACTCTGTGGTGTGTCAGAGAGGTGAATTTTCTTCCTAACAATCTTTATTTTTAAAAAGTTCATAATACATGTCTGAACTATTTAAATCTCCTGCAACCTATCTGTTGTATTATTGAAGGTTATTGGGTCATAACGGTTAAATATTGGGGGTATTTCTAACATCAGCTATATTATGTCACAGGAACTTAATTTGATGTTTTGTGTTAATTATTGACATTGCAGCTTGTACTAATATTGAACCTATGCATTGATTTTGTTGCAGTATATTCTACCAGCGATTATTCACATTCGGCATCAGCCTCCATTGCAGCATGGAGATGGCTGCATAGTATGTATCAGCATCTGTCTGTGTGTTTTAAGTTAAACTTATGTTTCTTTTCTTTTTCTACCAGTTTTTTGCTACTTATTTGCTGGAGTTGATTTAAGCTCTGGGGTATGTGAAAAACTTAAAAAATTGCATGTGTAGAATGAGAACGTTTTCTTAGCAGCGGTATTTCAGTATATACAGCTTCTATAAGCAGCTTTCATGCATCACGATCAGAGGCTAAAGTAGTTTATGAGTGCATATGACTTTGAGTGATGTGCAACAAAGATGTTTTGCCACATGTAATGACTTTTAAAAGTAATTGTGCAAAGTTTGGATCGAGTCTACGTTATTCTTGTAGTTCTGCCAAGTAGTGTTGATTTTGTGTCTTTGTAAACATTAATCTATTTGTCTACTGTTTCATTCTAATGTACAAGTTTCAGTCTTTATTGTTTTCAAGATCTTCATGGTTCAGAGTATCCACTAGTTGTGAACTGATAACTAAAAGTTTATTTTAGGCCACGTTGCAGCAATGTGGATCAAACTGTAAGTCATCTGAACAAGATTTAATCTGAGTTCAAGCTCAGTTTGTTCGGTGAGTCGAACGAGTGATATCCCATAATTCCATTTAGTTGAACTGACATCATAGTTTGATTGCAGGCTAAACCCAGGTTCCAATTTGATTTGAGGTTAACTTGCATTTTGACTTAACCACATTCCTGCACTGTAAATTATGGTCGAACTGGGATGAAATGTGGCCTCCGATCAACTTTTACTGCATTGGTTTGTGGCCTTAGTTACCAGTTGTAAAGCAAAGATGCTAGCAATAGCCTACGGTCACTGATGTTTGCAGTGCCTGGTTCTGGTGCCAACAAGAGAGCTTGCCCAGCAGGTCGCTCAAGTGATCTCGGTGTTTGATAAGAGCTGCAGAATACGACATTGTTGTGTGTACGGTGGAGCTCCTAAAGGACCACAGATTGCAGATCTTCAACGAGGTGCCTGTTAGGGAAATTAGGCTGAGTTCTTGAGCCATATTGTAGTTATCGTATTTCTGCTATTGCAACGATTTCTGTGATGTACGTGCTGGATTCTGTTGTAAATAACTACCTCCACTGCCACGTAGGTTATTGTGATGCAAATTGAAAAACATAAAAGTAACCTCAATAAAATCTTGCAAAATTTTTCTCCTAAGACTGTATGCTAATTTTTAGCAAAATTTTTAACCATTTTTATGATGTCTGTGATGCAGCTGTGTTTTAACAAGCCTGTGTATTATAGGAATGCTCCTTATCTTACCTTACCTCCGGGGTGGGCAGGCTCTTACATCTGCCCAGCGCTGAGGTCGTATCAGCTCGGCCCAATGCACATCACCGAATGTAACCACAAGGTTACAGGTAACGGCTATAAAGTCATAGACGGCTGTGAAGCCGTAAATAGACAGCTGTAAAGCCGTAAATAAACGGCTGTAAAGCTGTAGTCGGCTGTGAAGCCGAAACCAGCACAAAAGCACTGGTAACGTGTAGCGAATCTGCTCTCACAGGTTTGGTCAGCTCTTAGTTAGATCCTCACCTCCCGATTTTAGAAATCTTTCAGGTCATCGGTGCAAAGCCCCACCACCACGACAAGGTGGCTGACCACGGTGGGGTATAGGAATGCTCATGCTGTAATTAAAATATCCTGTGCGATGATGACAACGATGGCAGAGGGTGTAAATTGTGACAGTACTGCATTCTGTACATTGATTTAGTAATGGCAATGTTGTGAACCAATGGAATTGTCAGCTTTGGTCTCGAAAGTCTCAAACTCTCAACCGTTGCCTTAAGTTGTTGGTCTTGAAGGTTTTAAACGTAACACTGTGCATTAGAAGTTTTTATAGTTATTGGCAGAACAATGTGTGCATGTTTCAGATTGTCACAGCTTGCTGTAGTTTTGTAATCTGGTGCTTTTAGGAGCTGAAATCTGCATAGCAACTCCGGGCCGATTGATCGACCTGTTGGAAGCTCGCAAGACCAACTTGTACCGGACGACGTACCTGGTTCTAGATGAAGCTGATCGAATGCTGGACATGGGCTTTGAACCACAGATTAGGAAAATTGTCGAACAAGTCCGCGTTAGTATCGCTTTTAAGTATTTCATTGTTATTTACAGAGAGCATGTTAATCACTGAGCTATATTCCTTGGAATCATCACTTTTTGTAGGTGAAAATGACTTTGCTAGTTTCACCATGATGTTCAGTTGCTGTTGATTCCTATCACCCTCGCAGAACAGGATGGAACACTTGGGTCTCTTCTCTCCATGTCCCTTCTGACAGGCGGCTGTTTTTTTGTTCTCTTTCAGAGTAAAACCATGCCTCTGATCATACTCACTATATGTCTATCCTTCATGCTTTGAACACATCTGTTGGCCATTTATGATGTCATACTGTCGTAGATCAATAAGCTTCTTGCACAACAGCAGGGATGCAAAAGTAAGTAAGTAAGTAAGTAAATGATTTATAAAGCGTCAAAGTCTCAGAAAGAATCAAGGCGCAAGTGTACCATCTTCTAAATTCCTGACTTGGTAAAATTTATACATGCTGCTGAGTTATGTCCAGATTTATTAACTTTGTTAAACTTTAGATAGGGGATACTGGCTGAAGAGAACACAACACTCTGGATGTTTTATTTTCTTATTCGAAGTGGATTGGATGAACTTTGCCTTAGATACTGATTTTTACTGACTGAACACTGAGCAACTACTTTGGATGTTTCGCTTTATTCATACGGTGGTCTAGTGAAGTTTTCTTTAGGCTAAATAAGTATTCGCTATTGTTATTCGACCAATAATATAGTTAATATTCACATTTTATAAATCCGAATATGTCATTACTGAAAATCTGCTTGAAACAGATTAATCAGAACTGAATCATGGATTTAGGAGAATTTGGACATCAGTTCATTGCATTTGATGCATGTAACGATCTGTATGCTGCATGTTGCATTTTGAACAGCCGGACCGTCAGACTCTGATGTGGAGCGCCACCTGGCCGAAGGAAGTGCAGGCATTGGCTGTGTCATTTCTCAAGGACTACGTGCAGATCAACATCGGAGCAACGACCCTCCATGCCAACCACAACATACTGCAGATTGTTGACGTCTGCTCTGAGGAGGAGAAGCCCATCAAGTCAGTGTACAGGCACAGCTCATGCTTTCAGTTTTAGACAGCGTACGTGACTCCGCTTATTCTGACAGCGTCTGTCGTCGGTCGCTTTGTGCACTCTGCGTAAACCATCAGATTTAGGTGTCGTTTGGCATGTGTGCTTGTGACTTCCAATAATACAGTGTAAAATGTGGGTCCCTGACCGCCCCCAACAGATCCCCAAGGTATACGGATATTTTTGGGTTGAATCGCAGTGGAAGTATGCATTTGCAAATTGTTGCTGCCATCTGTCAAATAGAAATGTGGTTTGATTCTGTGTTCTACCAAATTACTTTCTTGCTTGCTATGTAGTTTAGCTATTAAAATTTTTACTAAGTAGTTCACATTAGAAAAAATTGCGTGAACTTTCGAGCTGTCAAATTAACGCAATATTTGACACGTTAATGCTTTAATAAATTGATGTGCGGTAATTTTTTAAACACACATTATAGTCTACAGGCGGGCCCCAAACGTTGAGGGGCCCGGGGTAACTTAATTCCCTCTACTCTCCTTGACAGGCCTGGGTGCATTAATAACGAGTTAATTAATGCGTTGAAAAAATTAACGCAGTGCATTAGTGCATTAAAAACATTAACGCTTCGACAGCTCTAAAAGTTCCAATATTCCGTTAAACTGTGGTTATTTGACAATCAAATGAATTCAAGTAACTAAACTCGAGTTGCGTTTTATTACTACTGTAAATAAATAATTATTTCGACGACAGGCTAATAGATTTCTATGTTAGCTATGATGGCAATTATTGTTGATTATACGTTTAAAATGTGTTTCTAACTTTCTATAGTCTACAGGCAGGCCCCCAAACGTCGAGGGGCCTGGGGTAACTTAACCCCCTCTACCCTCCTTCTCGACAGTCCTGGGTGCATTAATAACTCGTTGATTAATGCGTTAAAAAAATAACGCAGTGCGTTAATGCATTAAAACATTTAATGCTTTGACAGCTCTAGTTAACTTTGATTAAAAGCTAACAGTGATAATTGCCAAAGGAAATGCAGTTTTTATGCGCGAGAGCTAGCATAGCTCTAGCGCATATCAGCTATGGTAATTTTGTCTTGTGTTTGTCTTGTCCTGGTACCGTTACAAGCCCAGGTGAGATAGAGACTTTGGGTTTTCACCATATGATAGGTTAGAGTATGTAGTAATTTGTGACAAAATTTCATTAAGCTGAGTGAGGAGGTTCCCTCGAACGAAAGGAAGAAAGAGGGGCAATTCCCTAAATAGACATTATTTTACTGCTATTTGGCTTGTCTAACGTGAAAATGGTTGCAGACAGCACAGACATGCTGCCTATCATAACAAGCACTGGCGACGAGCTTTTTAGAAATGTTAACATCGATGATTTTGAATGACTTTGAACTTCAAAATAGGGGTGTTTATTTAATTCTTCGCGATTTCGGTCTGTGACACACATTTCAAGAGTGAATTGCGCTGAAATGGCTGGAGATAGACCAAGATTTCCTGCAAGCAGGAACTGCTATATAGGCTCTCGCACGTCTGACGAGCATTAGCTCAGATTTCTTGTTGTTTATCGTAGCTAATTTTTCAGTTATTGAGCTATACGCTGTCAAACATGCACTGAGACACAGTTATTGGGTGTTTTTAACCCAGTCTTTTAAAGAGACTAAAATGTTGACTTTTTTGGAAACGCAGGTGATGCTGATTTCAGGTGTTTGTTTAGTGTCATTAATTAGGGTTGCCATAGACCTGGATAACCTGGAATACTCAATGAATTCTCTAAACCTGCAAAACTTGGGACATTATCACGGAATTTTATGCAACCTCAGGGTAAAATCATACCGGTAGCAAACAAAATTGTGTCACTAGATGTGGTTTCTGGGTGCAGAAGTGCTCTAAAAATACATTTGTGGCCAGGGCTCCGACCTGGACCTCACTGGGTAGCTTAGAGTGTTCTTTCAGATTACCATTATTACCATCGCTTTTTGTTGCAATAATCTATGGGAATTTTCTGGAAAGGCCTGAAAAACTCTGAATATTTTTCTCCTACTTTGTATTCATTTTATTAATGTAGCATTAGGCGTGCAGGACTAGTGTGTCACTGTGTGATGGTGTGTTGAATGTGTTCAATGCAGGCTGCAGAGGCTGCTTCAGAACATAATGGCAGAGAGCCAGAACAAGACGCTGATATTTGTTGAGACAAAGAGGAAGGCTGACGAACTGCAGCGGAAGATGCAACGTGATGGGTCGGTGATCTTCGTTCAGAGCAGAGTCTTGCACTGATTCTTTTCTAACTATTATGTACTGAATATGATAACAGTAATTTGAAAAATGCAGTTAATTTTTCAAAATTTAACAATTCGTTGCTTATTAATTTTAATTAAGAACGTAAACACTGATCATTGTCTGATTTTGTATGTTTTCATTTAGAAAGGTTATCACTTAGGCCGGTTTCTGGATCTTAACTGGCCGGTCAAGTTAGTGTTAACTGACAGATTTGCATAACTCGCGTTTCCCGTTGCACTAACCAATGGTCAAAATGGCCAAAAATTTAACTG
>Ga0209671_1005238_pt1 | contig 13068 bp, 8 predicted proteins | sample WorMetHERISLAND2_2_FD_187401 | JGI IMG/M metagenome (GOLD analysis project Ga0209671, IMG submission 187401) | Marine gutless worms symbiont microbial communities from Max Planck institute for Marine Microbiology, Germany - Olavius geniculatus... | ecosystem: Host-associated > Annelida >... | reverse complement strand
ACCGGCATTATAAAACTCAGCTTACTACTGATCACCGTGCAAAATTTGATCGTAATCGACCGACGGAGCTCGGAGATCTCGCGTTGAAAGAAAAAAAGAAAAAATCTGTGGTAAGACATAAGTCCGCTCCGAAAACTAACGTTTTTGGGTGAACTAGAAATGCGTTTGCAGTCACACATCCACCCAAGACTCCACTGGGGGAGCTTACAGTGTTCACCCAGGCTCCCTCACTGGTGGGTACGGGGCTCGCAGCCCCTCGCCAAGAACTCGACTCAAGCTCTTGACCTTTGGACTTGACTTTCGACCCTTCGGGCTTCAAAGTACTGACCCTCAACTCCAATTTTTGGCAACGCCAGTGTTTCACCTTGACTTACCGCTTTTACCAGTGATGAAGGAGAAAAGAGTGGGCAAAAAGATGAGAATGAAAGAAAGAAAAAGAGAAAAAAATGTGTAAGAAGGGGAGGGAAAGAAGAAAGAGAAAAAAGAAGTAGAAGGCATAAGAAAAAGAGTGTTCCCCATCTTTGAGAAGACGGCTGCACCCCTGCAGCAACGTGGAATGCACTGCAACGACAGATAGTCTGAAAAGTGATGTGAAATTATTACGCAGATATAATTATGACGATACAGCATGTGGCCAAAAGTGTGTCATAATGGCGGCGGTGTGAACGCTTCAGTCGTTTTTGCCAGTTAAATTCCAGCATCATAAACGACATTATTTCAACACAGGCGCTCACCAGATGTTTCAGAATTGTTATAAATCATTTTGCACAACAACAGAACGAATTCGTCACGGAATGGATTCGTAGAACTGAGGAATAGAGGTTTAAATAATGAACTTTGCTTCAGGTTGTTAGTGCAGACTTGTGTCGAGAGTTAGCCTGATAAATGACAATTCTTTCTGCGCACGAAGTTTTATGACCTTCCACATATTTTCAATTATTTTTATGTCCAATGATTGTGCTGGCCACGTAAAACCCAAAAAGTGATTTTCTGTTTTTTGCCGATGAGTAAATGCTGAGCGACGAACAGGGGCTACCATAATACTAAAAAAAGTCCTTTCCAGCAAAATGTTTGCACAGATGTGGCCATAAATTTGCATCGACTGCATTTACATAGTTACAGCAGTCAACAGCAATCAATATTTCTGCCAATTGGTACAAAACTACCCACTCTTTCATATCAAGTAGGCCCTACAGCTCCAAAAAATGGTGATATATTTCCACTGTTGCTGACTCTCAAGACATTTGAGATTCCGGACTTCATGTAGCCTTCTCCAAAGGTGGGCTTGACATCATATGCATGAAATAAGTCAATAAAGAATATTAAAATGACGACCAATCAGTGAGCCTAATCCCGAAACGGGATCCCGGGATTACAAATTTCTCAATTCTGGAATCCCAAGATTGCAATCACTACTAGCGATGCACACGAGTACAAAGTTTTACTTATTTTACATGCAGTGCATTTCACGACTTTCCGCCGTAATCATCGCATTATGACACTTTTGGTCACCCGCTGGTATGTGTGTACAACGCATACAACATACGGAAGAACACAGAAAAGCAACATGATGGAAGTCAGCAAACTGTACAAAAAACAAAAGAAAACTCAATAATGTCAACCGTAGCAACAAGGACATAAAATTAAACAGCAAATGAAAAAAAGACTTTTATGTTCAATTAAAAAAACTTACTGCAATGAAAAAAAAATATTTTTTTCCAGAGAAGATGGTGATTGGGTTGCAATCGCATGTCTGTACCTGGCTATCACAGTTATATATATATATACAGGGTGTGCCAAAAATGACCCAACTTGTTTTTGTCAATCTGATGCTGATAATCACCACGTAATGTAACAATTTGGATCATCTGCGTTTTACACGGTAGTGCATTGACATAAATTAGGTGAGATGGACAATGAGTGTACCTCACTTAATTCTATCATCTTGGCTATCTGTAAGCTAAAAATTATCGAATTCGGTGGAGATTTGATGAAGTTCTGACAAAAACAAGTTGGGTCATTTTTTGGCACACCCTGTATTCAATGATAGCGATAAGTTGTACAAAACAATGTTATAAATATATGACGTGAGCATAATGAGAAAACACGTCGACACCAAAACTAGTGGTGACATGATATGCAGCCATCCATCCAGATGTCAAGTGTCTCAAGCGTTGACGGTAAATTAGGTCACCGACTGCACAAGCTGTGACTATAAGTGATATGCGTCATCATCTATAAACGCTTTTTTACATTAAGTTACAGGACAGACAGACGAATGGACAGACGGACAGACAGACAAGAGGTGCATAATGCAACCCAGAGGATGGCTGCCACATAGTGAAAAGCACATAAATATCAGCATGACATGAGACCATACTTAGAGCACTACATATGACCATAATAATACTATCAACAAACAACAGCAACAATGATGATGGCAACAGCAGCAGCAGCAACAAATACCACCAAGTGCTACAAAGTGTCATACTTAACAGACATTCCTAAAAAGGAAGACAGACTCAGAGGAAGAGAGAAACAGCTCTGGGAAAACAGAGAGGAAGACAGCTGCTGTTATGTTGACCACTGTTGATACAACTCTTCATGCAGTTCAGTTTAGTAACCACATTTGCGATTCATGCAAGTCTTCTAATGGAAAACGATGCCGGTTGGCAGTGACACATAATACAGGCTCAGACAAAAAAGCGCCGCTTAAATTTTGCTCAAATCTTCACCAGTTATTGGCTGATTTTCAAAATTCTGCTGCTGGCACACTATGTGGACAATTTGCAATAATGTGATTATTATATATCCCACGATACCATAAATGCATCTCTACACTACCTTGTGAAATATAGGTGAAATATACATGTAATGATAAAAACATTAAACAAACATTCTCTTAAATGAATAAAAACACTTCAGACCAACATTGCAGTGGATGGTCTGTATCTGTGGGTCTAACACGGCTCATTCACCGCAATGTTGGTCTGAAGTGCTTTTCATTTATCTAAATGTTTATTATCATTAGTTTGTCTTACATTTATATTTCACAAGGTAGTGCAAAGATGAAATTACGGTGTGGTGGGATATGTAATAATTGCATTATTACAAACTGACTGCGCACTGTGCCAGTAAAATAATTCCGAAAATCAGCCAATAATTGGCGAAAATATCAACAAAATTGAAGTGGCACGTTTTTTATGGTCCACTGCGTAGTAGCCGCATAGATACATCTCCAATGTCTTCAGTGAAAACTGTCCAACTATCAGTGATGACGTGGTCTTCTTGAGCTCTGACTGATGGCAAACTGCTCCATGCTGATGCAGCCACAGCTGAACAAAGTCCACAGGACGACATCGAAAATGATATGGTGAGGCAAAGCCAGTTCAGTGTACACCAATCATCACAACCAAACTGTTGACACATACACAATAACATCAGTAGGATGTTGGACTTATCATCAAAAGGTTGTCGGTTTCACTTCTGGCCAAGTTGCTATCAAGTTGTTACTACTGAGATGGGTCACTGTCAACGAACGGATAAACCATCTAGCTATATAGTCCCACCATGGTGAACTCAGCCTTACATCCCTCCGGGGAATCGGGGTACGTACTCACTGGCATGTCTGTGTCAAGTTAAGGCGTTTGTGTTTGGACGAATCCCGTCCCGTTGTGTAGTCGAGCTAGCAATGACGACTGTCAAAATCCTTTCACTGAAAATCCGATGACGGAAAAAGCAAGAAAAGGTAAAAAAATTTTCTTGTTTTTTTGCTATGCTACTGTACCGCCAGAATTGTTCTGTGTGCCTAAAAATGCAACAAGCTTATTTTTGGGCAGCGCTCAGCCAAACTTCAAAAATTACGCTGCTCCTGATCCCCAAATCGACTGGACAGTAAGATATCACTCCCTCCACATTTGCCAGGTGCTCATTCTTCACCTCTGGCATCAAGCCTCCCCCATTGCGCAGCATAAATGTGGAGGAAATGATGCTGCAAAGAGAGTGGTGGGCCCATTACCAACACAAATGCAGATTTTTTGTTAAATCTTAATGCATGCTATAGAAAACTCGAACAGGCACATGCTAATGCTAATTATCATATGAATAAACTAGAAAGCAGTCATAGCCCGCATACCTCCGCCAAGGCAATGTTGTTCGCCAGGTGGCGTCACCATATTCGCTTGGCCGGCGGTTTCCCTTATGCCCCATTGAAAGCAATGATAACGAAAATTTCAAAGTGATCCAGAATACAGGATTCCTTCTGGATCACCCCCAAAATTGAATCACTGGTAGTTTCTGCCATTCCCGATGTTCCCAGAAAATTTAAGAAAAATCCGTCCATAACTTTTTGAGTTATCTTGCTAACACACAGACAAATAGACAGACAAACAAAGTCTGGCAAAAACATTACCTCCTTGGCGGAGGTAATAACTGTAACCAAATGTAAATAACTTGCTATACTCTAATACCCTGTGGTGTGGGCCAATAAAAACGTGCCACTTAACTTCTGTCCGTATCTTCGCCAATTATTGACCGATTTTCAAAACTTTTTCACTGGCGTACTCTGCTGACAATTTGCAATAATGTGGTTATATACGCCACCACATCACAAATGCGTTTCTACACTACCTTGCAAAATATAAATGTTTGAAAGAATAAATGATAATAACAAACATTTAGGTAATGAGAAAAAACACTTTGGACCAACATTGCGATGAATGATCTGTACGACACTAGACTGTGTTAGACTCACACAGTCTAGTGTCATACAGATCATTTTCTACAACGTTGGTCTAGAGTGTTTTTTCATTTACCAAAATGATTGTTTGTTATCATCATTATATATGTATATTTCACCTACACCGTGTCCCAAAATTAGCAACACCCCTAGCTTCAATCACACTTAATTTCGTTTGACATTGAGGGATTTTAACAAAATATAGTACACTTCACTATCGCAGCATTACTTGCTGTCACACTTATTGCAACGTTTGCCTCTTACCGTGTGTACTCAGTGTAACGTCATTATGATGTCAGAGTTTGTTTACGTTAGGGTTACGTTCACTATGTTGTTATTCACAAAACGATCAAGTTGTGGCGTACCTATCTAAAACTAAAAGCTTGCATTGAGGCTAAAGGCGGTCACTTCTAGCACAAACTTTTAAGACGGTAGTTCAGAATGATTGTCTCCACAAGTGTTTTACATTTTGTAAAAATTTGCCAGTAATTAACGATTTTACACCGACTTATCTATAGGGATGTCGCTAATTTCACAAGGTAGTGTAAAGATGCATTTATGGTGTTGTAAGATATATAATAATCACATTATTGCAAACTGTCTGCAGAGTGTGCCGACGAAACAATTAAAAGAATGGTCAATAATTGGCGAAGATATGGACAGAAGTAAAGTGGCACCTGTAGCTCTGATTTTTAGGCAACAAACAGTTTCACTCGGTTCCAATCATGTCACATTTTTATCAACTACACAGGTTACAGAGCTGCAAACGGGTGAGAAAAAGTGCGACGTACATACAGTGACTGAAGTGAATGAACGCTCAATCGCTGGCTACTGTTTGTACACTTTCACGAGATCGCTGCAAACACAACAGACTTTCACGCAATATCCGTAATCGGGAGATATACGTATATTATAACAAGCAAAAATGTTCTGCACACACAAAAAAAACCACAAAACTTGTGTACAACAGCTAGAGAAATGCTGATGCCAACAAAAGCACCAGTCAAAGTTCTAATTATAGTAACAGAGCACTTTCAGACGGGATGTGGTTTATCGGTAAAAAATCAAATTATCACCAACAATAACCTGGCCTAGATAAAACCTGCAAAAATAAAAAAAATACTACACATGCAGTAAAAAACATTCCAGTTCAAGTGTAATGTTTTCAACCACAACAAATATTAACGAAAGTAGCAACTAATATATGGCTGCACAACACATTTCTAGTAAATGTTGTTATTGCAGCAGCAGCTGCTGCTATACTACTACAACTACTGCAACTAACCAGGAAAGAAGCGATGTTTGTTGAATGAGTTTGCACTGGTAGGTCCGGGAGACAACGATGGACTTCTTGCGGATGCTGAAGATAGACGTCCGCTATGTGTTGTAGTGGTTCCAGTGTTGTTACAAGTGGTCGTCGTTGCCGTAGCCTCTAGGCTTGGCAGACATGCCGCGCCAGACCTATGGTCACACTGATATCACTACAGCTACAAACACAGCTGCTACAATAGTTAACATCACTGCAACTGCTGCTGCTGCTATTATTACTACTACAAGTAATTTGAGTAACGCTCACGTGATGTGTGATAGCAACAATGCTGCCACCTGGTGGGCAATCGTGTACAGCATGCAATAAAACAATAATGCGTTTTGAAGGAATACCAAAATTTGAGGCCTCCGTATGGAAGACTGCTTAAATTTAGAAAGTCAAAATTTAGATTGGGTCGAAATTTAGATTGTCAAAAACGGACGTTCTGTGCTAAAAATTTCATAAATCTACGCAAGTTGTCCAGGTTTATCTCCAGCTATTTCAGTGCAATACACTCTTGAAATGTGGGCTGAGGCTGAAAATTTCCAAAAAAAACTAAAATTCCCTATTGTTCAAAGTTCAAGGTTGTTCAAGGTCATCGATGCTAATAAATCTAAAAAAGCTCGTCACCAGTGCTTGTTATGACAAGCAGCACGTCTGTACCTATCTACAGCCGTTTTCACAACCGTTTTCACGCTACACGAGCCAATAGCAGTAAAATAACCACTTTTTAGGCGGGTACCCCTATTTGACGTCCGCATGCACAAATCTCCTTGAACTTAAAAAGTCGGGACTTGGACTGCTAAAATCTACGTTTAATGCTAAACATTTCGTATGCAGGTTGTCTGAATCTACCTATAGCCATTTCGGTACAATTCACTCTTAAAATGTGCGTTGCTGCCCAAAATCATGAAAAATTAACAAAAACCCTTAATTTTGGGAATTCAAGGTTGTTCAAGGTCATCCTTGTTGATAAGAACAAAAAGCCCATGACCAGCGCTTGTTATGATAAGTAACATGACACTACCTATCTGCAATCTTTTTCACACTAGACGAGCCAATATCAGCAAAATAATGTCTTTTTAGGGGGGTACCCTCTTTGATGCCCTCGTTCGAAGGAAACCCCTTCACCCAGGGGCTCAAAATTTCGTTGCGAAAAACTGGAGTCCTTGAAGCAGCCAACAGTAAAGATTTCATGATTCTAGCTTGCACCGTTTTGATACGGCTGAAGGGTGTTGTGACAGATGGACAGAAGCCCAGGCCATGGCTAAGATGTGCAAAGCATTCTGCTATCACGCATAACAAAAGGACAGTTATATATATCAAGATGACCAAAAATGTGACGATGAAAAAGGTGGCACAGTCAAAGATGCAGGCAGAGTAAAAAGTGTGGCACTGGAATCAATAGAAAATGTTTCCTCATATGGAAAACTGCCAGCCACCCTGCCCTGCAGTGCCACGTTTTCCAATCTTGCATTTTAAGTGCATCCAATGTAAAAAGTTAAAGGTAACAGTAGTGTATACCTATAGCTCTCAATAGGAAACGCATCACTGAGCTATGCAGCATCACCTGCCATATGGGATCACACAGTGTTAGGTGCCACCCAACAGAGGCAAACGTGCTCCACCTCAACCCCAGCCAAACAGGCTATTACTCAATCTACCTATCCCAGGGGGATGGAAGGCTGAGTTGACCTTGGTGTTGGTTATATATCAAGATGTTTTACCTGTCCGCCCGCAGTCACCCATCCAAACAGTAAATACTTGATAGCGACCCAACCGGGAGTCTATGAGTCCATGATGTCTTGATTGTAAGTCTGACAGGGGACCAAACCACCAATGTAGGTGTGCATCATACCAGAACTGGTCGTTGTCGAATGAGTCTTGAAGCAGAGATTTCTTGGCTGGTTGATGACTGGCGTTGTACGAAGTGGACTTGAGGGGCTGTCTCTTCAGTCCCAGTGGCACCAACATTGAACTACCACCACAAGACAGAAACCAATTATGACCAGACGTGGGTATGAGAAAAACCAGTTCCGAAAAACAGAATTTCCACGGGAATCCAGTGGAATGGAAATAGACGCGCAGACGATTGTGAAGCAATACATATCAGTGTTGTTGAAATTAGTTGGCAGCAAAGTGTTAAGTGCGGCTACTCCAAATTCTTGCAGTTGTTTACAAAAACTTGCAGTATTTTCTAATTAATAATGAACAAGCAATTGACTAACATACGTGTGTTCTTAACGAAAGCATAAGTTGGTAAAAAGGAGCTCACAAAAAGTCGTCATCTTCACTGTAACTACGACCGTCAGCATCACCGGCGTGTAGCATATTATTATCTCTTGGAGAGACCAGTGAGCCACGCACGTTTGACGCAGCACGCCTCCGTGTTAAAGTCGAGCAAATCTCCAACTCAGCCGGTTGTATGCCTGCCAGGCTACACGTCACACAAATAGCTTCATTGTATTGATATTTATGAGAAATCGATGTCCGAGCTACTGAGCATCACCTGCCATATGGTATCACGCAGTGTTATCTGCCACCCAGGTGACACAGGTGAACATGCCCCACCATCAGACAGCCAGACAGGCCAATTTACTCAATTTACCTACCCCAGGGGGATGGAAGGTTGAGTTGACCTTGATGAGGGTTATATACTGAGATGGTTTACCTGTCTGCAGACAGCCATCCATCCATGTAGTAACTGGTAACCATTTGATAGCAACTAACAACCTTGCAATCGTAAATCTGACAGCATATCATCATACCACCAAGCCGTTAGTTGGCTATCTTTTATTTGTTCACAGTAACACAACAGTAACACAATCAAGTAATCAAATAACCTAGCAAATAGCAAAGTCTGCACTCTGTACGGTCCATTTGGCTGCCAAGAGCAAAACCACCCCACGCAATATACTGTTACGCAACAAAACTGCAACCCCTCACGCCTAAATCATATAACAATACCACTGATCTCCACCTTGTGCTAAAAGCCAAATATCACTCAACAACTCAACGTAATGAAATGTGATAAATTGCTCCAATACTCTTGTCATCAGCAGCAAGTGAAAATACTTACAAGGAAAAAAATAACCAGACAATTCCATCAACAGTACACTAATAATCTGTAGAATCCAGTCAAGTTCACTACCATTGCCAACCGTACGGGTTGTCGGCCAACAAACGTAGAACAACCTGCCAGACGACGTGACGTCTGTTGAGTCGTTTATCCAATCTTCTGTCAGTGACTAAAAACTCATGTGTTCACCACATCCTTTTTCTAACTATTTCCTCGACTGGACTCCACCTAACCTATCTCCAGTGGCACTAGCAGTAGTTTGTATTACTAGTTAGTATTACTTAGACCACTTAACAATTCAATATTAATTAACAGGTTGATTAATTGAATGATAGCAAAATACTTTAAAACACTAAATAAGCATCATCATCATCATCATTTCTGGCAAGCACCACTAAGAGTGCGTAGCGCCGAAGGTAGACATCAATCTCCAGAGTGGACGGTTCTGAGCCAAGTCAACTGCGTTGTCCATATTAAGGTCGCTGGATTTCAGATCCTGTTGAATGATTTTCATTTAATGTTGTATAAGAAAAGGCAAAAGTAGGCACAAACCCAGTATCAAGGTGGTCTTGTCGAGACTGGCTTCGTGTGTGGTCTGTATCGGACAAGTCAAGGCATCCGACCGACGACAATGATGGTGGTCTAGCTGCTTGACTCTGAGTGAAACTTGACCCGAGCTCAAAGCAGTCCCAGTCGATTGCTGCCTGGCGTGTCAGTGGCTGATGAACTTCTGCTGCCCCCTTCACTTTTGCATCGCCCTACAACAGTGCAGCAGAAGCACCACCTTTTTGAGTTGGGGCCACAATACAGGATGACCCCCAAATAGTAAACTATTGCACTTTGTTCACATCATTGCTAAATATCAACCTATTTTCATTATTTTTTACCAGTAAACTCTGCAAGAAATTTGTTACTCGGTGGCATGCATATCACATCTATTATGTCGCTATACTACCTTGTAAAAAACATAAATATCTGAAAACTAACAATATCTGCAGATGGGCAGAAGGTCTAGTCGATATTTTAAAGGTATTTAACTGTAATGTTGAATATTAGTTATGGTAAGTGTCAAAAAGGTTTAAATATAGATACAAAGTAAGTTTTCGTTTTCTGCAAAATTGAGCACAGCTTGTGAGGCTGCACAACCGATTAATACAAAGCCACCAACCAGCATTCACGTACATTAAAATCTACATACAGTAAGATCGTTTAAATTATTTGAAAAGATGATTAATGTCCTTCATTGACATCACCATTTTTCTTGACACTTACTATAACTCATTATATATCTAAAAAAACTGCAAGCAATTCACTTAATGTTGTCTAAGTGCTGATGTAAAACGGCAAAAATAAAAAAAGTATAAGCGAGAACTAATGTATTAGCTTAGACTTTTTAATCTGTTCTCAGTAGTAATATGGCTAAAGTTAAGATGAGACAAGTTCACAGGTATCCAGGAGCAAGGCAGCAGGTAAGACTGCGTGGTCGCATACGGTAGGTGACGCTCCATAAATCTAAGATGAGTTATCACTAGAAGCCATAGACAACCTTTAACCATTTAAGGACTTACTCACAGAACGTGTGCTAAAATTGTTGAAGATGGCCGGTGGTTTCTGAGCAGAATCCTACCAATAAAACTACTACATCATCAACAACTACCATTACTACTGCTAGTACATGCTATGCAAATTATATCATCATATCAACATTATAACGCACACTGCGATCATTGCGGAATGCAGCTACAACTACAACTACAACCACTACAACAATTACTACTACTACTACTACTACTATTACTACATACACTAAGGTCGCTGAGGAAGGCCGGTGGTTTCTGAGTAGTAGCAGCCTCTGTCTGTGTTGTAGCTGATGATGAAGATGAACCGTGAGCATGAGTTGTATGATGGTTCTGTTGTTTATCACCAATGAGCCATGGAAACAGCTCGTCCGTGTCCTGCCGGGTAATAGCAGCAGCAGCTGGAGCAACATCAGCTGCCGGACCACAGACAGACAAACAGTTTAATTCAGAAATGGGTTTGAGACCAGCATTTTCAAGGGCAAGCCCTAAAAATGGCCAAAGCCAATGGACCTCGTGGCCAAAGAAGTGGCCTTCGATGTCTGCACCAAATGGGCCAACTACATCCTCGTAACCAGCCGATCGTGGTCCTGTCACGGAGTTGAAGTAATAAAATAAGTAAGTAAAGTAAGTATGACAATTTTATCCTGCGGATCGAAAGCCAGCTTAATCTTATTGTAACCGTAACAAACCATAAAAATGTTTTAGTAGATATATCATACAAATACCAAATACTCACTGCACAGAGCACATTTTGTTACAAGTAAAAACAGGGCCAAGAAAATGGCAATAATCTCTGAAGTCAAAGCAGAGACCACATCTCTTTGAAGCCAGAGACAAAATGACAATTTTTTCTGTCCTTAGGGTCAAAGTCAGTCCTCAAAGACCCCATCCTTGCAGTTTATTTTCCAAAACCGCAAACACAGATTAACTAAATAATTACTTGATAACTTAAGATGGCAGTCAAAAAAACATACTCGTCAATGCTCGCAACCTGAGCAAAATAACTACAATATTACACAATCAAAAAAAATTTTAAAAAGAGAAAGTTCAGTGCATTCACACCAAACAGTAAAACACATTGCAATGATAATAACATGATGACAATGGTAAACAAAATAGCTATATGGCCTTACTTGGAGTATAACGTGGTGATGTGTTAATGACAGGTTTACACGGAGGTGATGTTATGACACAGCGTGGTGATGTGGAGCTACTGTTATTGATAGGACTTGAGACGGAAAGCACTTGACGGTGTGACGAACGACGAACGCCGGCTGACGACTGACGGCAGCCAGCAAAGTAGCCATATCTTAGCACCTGCGCAGGGGGGATATACAGCGAGTGGCCATAAGTAAGTAACCACACAGCAAAAATCCGTGTGCGTTACCAAAGCGTGGTCAGCAACATTTAAGCACACACTAATAATAATTGTGGGTTTAATTTCGAAAATATTATGGAAAATACGACGCTGGCCAAATCTGTGAGTACTTGCGTCACTGACGCGTACTTTTCAACGTTTGGCCATCAAAGTTATACCATAGCTAGAACAATGCAGACAACATCATTCGAAAGCTAAATTTATGCACTTTCTTAGATATCGTGACATTTCGTTTCGCAAGGTATTGTGGGTTTATTTTGAGGACTTTATTTTTGTGACTTGGAGGCCTTTACAATCTGAGATTTTCCTGTGGCAGCTGAAAACTAGGTCAAGTTGTGGAAAATGTAATTACGATATGAAACGTAACCGGAGCTTGTGTTTGTTTACTTCCGTTGGAAGACTTGAACAAAAATGCCTACAAAGTTACTACTCGAAGTTTCCTAAAATTTTACTATGATAAATGGAAAGCATTCAGTGAAATTTTTCGTTACAACTCAATAAACGGAGAACGTTGAATGCCGTTGACTGTCAGTGAAATGTTGCCACACTATCACTAGCACTGCACTAACACAACTACAACCAACTACAATGACCACAACTACTACTACACTACAACTACCAGCTGCTACAATACGACAGCTGCTACAATACATCAACTACACTATGACTACCACTAGCACTATGACTATTACTGCAACCACTACAACAATTACTACAACCACTACAACAATTACTACAACAACTACAAGTAGACCTGCTGGGCGGTGGGTCGTCGCTGTGGGTCCCAGTTCATCATATCTCTCATCAGCGTCAGTCCTTCAGCTCCGCAGCTGGGAACCAGCTGTTTCAACGGCGTCGCTACGGCCTGAGGAAACTTGTAGTTTCGGACAGCTGCTAGCCGCTGACCATCCGACCAGTCAGCCTACAGTGATATACACACACAATCAGCACTGTGTTCCACAGTGCTGATTGTGTGTGTATATC
>Ga0209671_1005237_pt1 | contig 13069 bp, 8 predicted proteins | sample WorMetHERISLAND2_2_FD_187401 | JGI IMG/M metagenome (GOLD analysis project Ga0209671, IMG submission 187401) | Marine gutless worms symbiont microbial communities from Max Planck institute for Marine Microbiology, Germany - Olavius geniculatus... | ecosystem: Host-associated > Annelida >... | reverse complement strand
TAATCACTAATAGCAAATCGTATACTGGCTGTCGATTGGCGCCGAATTCAATGACCTTGGATGACCTTGAACGCCAAAATAGGGGGTTTTACAGATTTTTTTCGCGATATCGGGCTGCGCAAGTCTTTATCGTTCACAAGGAGGCGCCACCGTCGCCAACGCCACACGCGCCTATGGCCGATGTGTATTATGGTCCCGATGGGCCGAGTCCAAGTGATATGCAATTTTCGAAACTATAACTACTGAACCGGAAATGCTATAGGCTTTCGCGCTTCTCGTGAGCTTTGCTCAAATTACTTGTATTGTAATCTGCTATACATGGATGCGGATCTTTGATCAAAATCGAGGACTGATGCTGACTCAAAATGTTGGGATTCACAAATTCTCTGGTCAGCACTGCTGCAGCAGCTAACTGAAAGCACGCCGGGCGGCCCGGACGATCTCTGCTTGCTGTGTATGCCCTGGGACTGTCTCCCCCCTCCTTAGTCTCTACCATACAGCGCGACAGACAGCGTCATGTGGGCGTTAATTGGTCTAACGCCTGTGGAGGGAAGTAAACAACACACAGCCATTGTTCGCTGTAAACAAGCCCTGCAGTTTATTGCACCTGGACTTGACGTGATCGAATTATTAGAGCCAGGTGTTCAAATTAATAGGAGTAAAATAAATAATTATTTTTTCTTAAAATTTAGGTGTTCAAACTATTAGAGTGTCCAAATTAATGGAGGAAATATGGTAATTATTAAAGTAAGTGTTTATTAATTAAACTTATAAAAACACTAACATTAGTTTATTGAAATTTATTGTAATTAAAATTGTTTGTCATTAATTATTAGAAAATTTTAACCCTTTCAAGCTCTAGTGTTTTTATAACTGATTTGTGCAGGTTACAGTCAATCTGCTAATAATGGGAGGTAACAGCGAAGACATGGATCAATTGGTTCACGCGGTAAGATCTCATCGCAGACGCGTGAAGGTGGTGAAATTCCCCACAGTGGATTTCACCAATACGGAAAATCCGATCTCACATCAGACTTTGCTGGCTGAGACTGTGCAGAAATTGTCACTAGCAAGGAAACAGGCACTGTTGCTTTTGCTGCCCTGGTGAGTTTTGTGTACTATGCTAAAAACCACTGTCTGGAGTGGGATTAGTGAATGTTGAATGTACTTATACAGTACACTTTAAACATTGGCTCAGTCGATACTTATACCACAGAAGCTGCTTTTACAGTTGAATAGTAAGGTTGTCGTTTCATCGTAAGCATTCTGTGAGGCTAAAATGCACCAAATTAATTTTTATTGGCCTGGGTTATGCTTTGTTCCCACTAGGGAGCTTACGATGCACCTTCAGACTCATATGGTTGGCTGGAGAGGGGATATTTTCTCGGCATTTCCCACCCTCTCACTCGACGCATCTTGTTCTTGGTGCCTTGACCTTTACACTGCTAATACTGATGACGGATTGATGCTACTGTTTATGACTACGTGTTACAATGATTAGCCATATGGTGATTTTACCATCTCCCTCAGACTGATGTCATGTGTCATCTTAGTTTTACAAAGTCAAACTAAAAGTCAAACTAAAAGTGAAGGATGAAAAGAAATAAAATGAAAATATCATGTGCTACACCGTCATTGTTCTCATTTGCAGATAGTAAAGGTATAAGTCAAGTCAAACGTGGATTTGTGTCGCGCATTAACATATAACATTAACTTCTAATGCGCTTGGCGGTCAATCAATTGTGAATACTGCATGTTCATGGTGTCCACTGTCCACTAGAGGTGAACTGCGACAAGTTTTGCGATGACTGTGCTGGTGCAAACTGTTCAAGTCATCAGATGGCAGATCCTTTGATGGTTAACGCTGACGTTTGCTGATGACATTGTCGGTTGGCTTCTACGATTCATCATTGCACAGGAATTGGCAGGTGTACATCTTGTGCACGCTGGTCAGCAAGACACGTCGTCATGTTCGAATGCGTACAATTGCAGACACATGTATGCCTGACCACAGCAGCCTGGCCTCTCGGGGTGCACGTCCAGTTCCAACATGCTAGCCAGCACGTTGTCAGCACACAGTAAGAAACATCGAGTGTCAACGATGGATAAAACATGGCGTCAAATCAGCAAACCAAAACAACCGAATGGAACACCAGATATAGCACTACGACATTGCGAAGTATCATGTCACAGAATGCACTCGTGGCATAGCAAAACACAAACACATGCAGCACGTCTCGAAACATGCCTCACGCTGCAATCAGTGCACATAGGTATAGCACATGTTAAGTAACTTATCTGCGAGGTCAGATCTAACTCCTTCATCTGCCATGTCTTTGAGATAGTGTAGCTAATGGTATGTTCTTGGGTATGTGTTTACATCTGTGAATGATTGCTGCAGGAACACTGATGTTGTATCTTTTGTCCAAGCATTTCAAACACTGCCGTCATCCAGCTGCTTGGCTAAAATTGGTATCACACATCATTTACTGTTGCAGTTTGACGTTTTTGTGTTTTGGTACAGATATATATTATCTCAGTTTCTTTAGAGGAATTTTTTTTGTTTAACTTATGTTTTAATTTTTTATTTTATGTACCAGTATTGTCATTATGTTGATTTATGATTATTATGCCAATAACATCTGCTTCTGCATTAATAACTGTTGTTTTTTTTTAGTTTTGAAAATGTTAACGAATTGGTAATTAAAGGTTGATACGAAAGAGAAAGATGTAATATTAATTTCCGTTTTTCAGTTCAAAAGGTTAATAGTTAAGGTCATCCGAAAATGACGCACGTAACGTAAGTATTTGCTTACGACTAATGGGTAATGTGCTGGCCGGCTAGCCACAGTGCTGTGAGTGCCTACAAACCTTAGTGGGGATGCTGAAAATGTGGGAACGGAAAACAGTGGACCGTGAAAAATGTGGGAAAGACAGGACTGCATAATGTGGGACCAAATCTGAGGGAAATGCAGGATCACTGTCTATAGAATACTAAGTGTATAAGAAAAGTGCACAGTTGCGCATGTGTGAAACACATGGAAACGTAGAAAAAATGACAGCTCATTTGACACCCCCATTCGGTTTACCTACCCCTGAGGGATGATAGGCTGAGGTGACTTAGTGATTGGTTGTATACCGATGTGGTTTACTTGTGTGCAGACAGTCATTCATCCAGGTAGTTTTAAAGGTCCATGGTCACCAAAATTAACATATGCATTTTATCCATTTTCCTGAAAGTGCAGAATTTTATGATAACTTTGACAGTAATATCGGCGCCCAGCGTTCTGTCAACACGGAAAAATTTACCTTTGAAGTCAACGATCTACGAAAACGATGTAGAAAACGCGCCACCATGATGACCTGTGGTGACGTCATGAGTTTAGCCTATAGACGTCATGAATTAATATTCGTCGGCTAGCCATTAATATTCATGATCTATATGGGCTTGGGTCATGACGTCACCACAGGCACGGATAGATTAGAATATTTCGCATAACGTAACGTAATGCCACATTTTGTTTGAATTCACGCATTAATTTCATATATTTATGAAGCTCAAATTGACATATTATATATGCGAAGTTAAATGTCTAATTTAAATCTACAGAAATTGCGCGAGTGAGTTTGACCGTGGCCATGGACCTTTAAGCAGTTGACAGAAGTTGAACCAACGGCATTTTGATCGTTAAGTCCAACATTCTGATCATTACACCACTAAGCCACCTAATGTCTATGAATGACATGTGGCTGTGTAGGTGCTGTAACAGTGTTGATAGACGTCTGCAGTTTCTACATGACCAACCAGTTTACATTTCCTCTAGTTCTTGACAACTGCAGCCGTGGCTGGTGTAACAACATCATACTCACTTCCTCTGCTCAACCCAAGGTTCTGCTACATATTTATTTTATTTTTTATTTTAATATGTAATAAACACTTGCGACAAACACGCAAGAACAATAGCATAGGAAAACAGTAAAGAAAAACTACAAACATTACTAAGGTGAACAAAAGGAACACAGAAAATACATGCTAAACAGACTACAAATAAACAAACTAATAACAGTTGCTAAATAAAATTCTATTGATAAATGTCCGTTTGTGCAGTTCAGATGTTACTTGATCTATTAATAAACCATGACCTATATCTCTTAATCCATATTTGTTAGACTTGGCAATCGGTAATAGGTGATGTAGACAATGATTATCATAAGTTGCTATATAAAAAGCATGATTACTGCCTGCCGGTTTATGTTGTCAGCAGTTTCATAGATAGCTGATTCTTGTTTGCTTTTCACACTGGTTTTTATTGCTTGTGCAAGTGATGGCAGTATTGTTTTCAGCACTGTGGCTTGGCAAACACGATAACTCATGAACTGCTGCATTTAGCTTGATGGAAAATTTGCATGAGCATGTATGATGACTTAGCTCTGAGATGGGTTACCTATGAAGAGCTATAGTATATAATCATAATGCCAGAATCTTGTGTTATTTCTGGAACATAAGATTTGATGTATTCTGTGTTTTGATGTCTGTGCAGTTGTCTATGGTTGAGTCAATACGGCAGTTGCTGCATGCAGCTAACAGCAGTGCCACGTTACTTACGGCTGATACGGACACTCTCATTAGGTGAGTACTGAGTGAATGCCACTCGTTTATTTTGTTTGTTGTTATCTCCGCCCAGTGAACATCGTTAATGGCGGAGATGATGTATTCACTTTGTGTGTGGCATTTTTCTGTGTTTGTGTCTGCTGGCATGGTGTCGTAATAAAAATGACATTTTATCGTTACTTTTTACACGTGAAAGCAGCTACTGCTTTCAGCGCATCTTAGCCATTGCAATTCTGTCTGTCTGTCTGTCTGTCACATGGTTGGATCAGTCAAAAATGGTGCAAGCTAGGATCACCAAATCTTCACCATCGGCTGCCTGGAAGACTTTAGTTTCAGGAACCGTGAAGCTTTTTCATAAATTTGCATGGGGTCACCCCGAACAGGGCGCTAAATGAGAGGGGGTGGGAAAAATTTGCGATTTTTGGCCAATAAGTCGCTGTATCTCAGTAACGGTGTGAGATAGGGCCTAGGTTACTATTAATCACTAATAGGAAGTCGTACACTGGCTCTCAATTGGCGCCAAATTCAATGACCTTGAATGACCTTGAACGCCAAAATAGGGGGTTTTGTGAATTTTTTTGGCGATTTCTGGAGTCTATATCATTCACAAGGTGGCGCCACGCTACTATCGTTATGCAATCCAGATAGAGAATTGGATATTTTATATTGACTTAGCATGAACACTCCAATTTTCAGCTAAACTACTGAACTGTAACTGCTATAGGCTTTCGCGCGTCTCGTGAGCATTAGCTCAAATTTCTTGTTAAAGATGTAGTATATATTTTAGTATATATTTTGCACTTTAATTTTTTTTTGAAATTTTCGTCATTGCTGTTTTATTCCTGTAAATTTGGACACTTGTGATTTTATTGTGCACTTTGTTTATGATTTAATGTTGAATAATATAGATTCAAAATCATTGAAATTGCCATTGTCAGTTGATGCTTCTTTTAATATGGCCGCTCAAATATTCTTATTAATTTTATAGTATTTGATACTACACTGTATTCAGAAAGAAACACCCACTCACATTTCCTTTTTATGTTGCCATGGGAAATGTTCAAATTGTTTACAGAGATATAACAGAAAACGTGAGTGGGTGTTTTTTTTTGAACATAGTGTAGAGTAATTAACTAATCAAGCAAAACATGAATTTATATAGTGCATAATGTTAAAATTAACCTCTGGTTCATCTAATGAATTCCTAGCTTACGTTTTTGCTAGTGATATTTTAATATGAATTATTGTGTATTATCGGTGCATTGCATGATGGGAACAGTGAGCGAACTCTGGATCTAGTTCTGTCAGGAACGGCGTTTAACTCTGCTTCTATGATACGTGCAAGACATCACACTTGTCCAGGCTGGTACGTTGTAATGATTACTGTACATAGTTACTTGTATTTCCTTATTAGTATTGATACTGATACAGACAAGTGACCGAAGCAATTCAGTAAAATGCAAAATTGCTGATCAGTGCTGCCCTCTGGTTAGCAAATCATAAGTAGGCAATTGCAAGTTTTGGCTGGGGGTTTAACTTTCAAATCTTTTCTTCTTCTGGGATGACCGACCCCTGCGTAACACAGTGTCTTATTGGACTCCAAAGTGTACCTACTAAATGGCATCTAAGTTCGTTGAACGGCCAAAGCAGGCTCCATGAATGTGACAGACAGACAGACTACACTACATAGCAGTGTGTAGCAATAGATGGAGCTGCTTGCACTGCAATAAGCGCTTCTGCTTAAAAATTGCAAATGACTGCATAATTTCATTTGCAAATGGCATGTAATCTGTGATTTGATTTTTCATCCGTATTGAATAGTAACATGAAAAGAAAATATGAATTTTTTGCTCGGTTTGTTAACAGCAAAAACTCTGCAGAGTCAGTTCTTCAGAGCTGTTGAGTTGGCCAGAAAATACCAAATTACTGTTTGGTGACAGGCACAATGGAAAATATGTGTGATTAACTTGACTAGAGACGTTGCCTGACAGGAAATCTATGTAATGAATGATAAATAGTATGGAAGCACTTGACAAAAGAGAATTTCAGTAGGCAAAGGTTGTAGTAATTTTATGACTTTACATGGCTTATCACTTGTGCTTATTTGTGCAGGTTTTCTGGCTCATTTCATTCCAGCAAAGTTTGTCCTCAGATGGAAACAATTGTCCTGCGTTTCCGACTCCCACTTGACAAGTCCCGTTTATGCAGCCGACTGAAAAGTAAATACTTACTTTGGTTTTCAATTTCTCAACAGCTTGGTTTAATTTGTTAACGTTACTTTTGCTGTCATAAAATGCTTCCATTGACAAGTCACGTCTATGCAGACAGGCCAGTTTTGTTTTTCTGCTAGGAATGCTGTCCAGACATTCTGGCATGCAGCACACACTCTTGTCTGCTTTTAGCTGCCATGTAAAACATTCTTACTTCTTTTTTACTCCTCGCGTGCTACATTCCTAATGTAGCGAAGAGGAGTATATAAGATCAGTGTAATATTGAGGACTGACTGACCGACCAACGACCGACCAACAACCGACCTCTGTTCCTAGAAGAGTCTTCCTGGAAGAACTTCAAACGGCCATGTCTCCATAACGGTGCTAGATAGACGCATGGTCACTATGGACCGCCGATAGGAAGTTGACGCCCGGGAGTCGAATGGTTACATGACCCATGACGTCACGTGACCCCAAAAGGTCAAACTCGTGACCCCGTTATCTTTGAGGTGCCACATCTCCATAACGGTGCTAGATAGATGCATGGTCTTGTCCATAGTGACCATGCATCTATCTAGCACCGTTAAGGAGATGTGGCGCCTCAAAGATAACAGGGTCACGAGTTTGACCTTTTGGGGTCACGTGACGTGATGACGTCAGTTGCACGGTTGATGCTGTCGGCGAGGTGATGCTGTCGGCACCGCTATTTATGGTGTGAGAAGAAAGGAACTAAAAAGCAGTTAAAAGAATACAGGAGAAAATAATGCATGCGAGGAGTACATTAGATTGGTCACAATCTAAAATATTTCTTGTTCACGTTTGAGGTTATTTACAGTTAATGTGCTATAAAAAAGTTGCTTTCTTACTTTCTCATGAGAAGCATCCTGTTGAGTTGAAATTTTTGTGGTTTATTTTCCTGCAGCATTCAAGACTGGCTTACAGAAGTACCCGTTTCATGGCAACGTCTATTACACCAGTGGCAACGTAGCACTGCTGAATGGTCAGTGCTGATTGGCCGATTATTTCTGCATTTTTGTCTACTTTCTTCATAATTTGCAGCTTTGCCTATTATTAGAAACGAAACTCTAAGGGACATCACGGGACAAAAGAAATGTATGAGGCCACAGTCAGGAAGGGACAACTAAGCTGGTTTGGTCATGTGCAATGCAAAGAAGACTCTAGAAGAGCTAAACAGTGATCGCACGTGTCATGAGCATTAGCTCAAACTTGTTGTTGTTATTGTGACAGACGAGTCATTAACTGGACAGAGCGTCTATTGTCTGTCAGCAGTGACACTGTCAGGCCGTGTCTCACTGACTGCACTGACATCCAATAACAGCACCAGCAGCAGCAATCATCTCGCGTTCACTGGATGTCAACTTGATGAAAACAAACTGCGCAAGCTGCTCTATGAGTGCCTGCCGGTAATCATGGGCAACTTCACTTTTTGACTTAGGCTTTAGACTTCCGCTGAGCCAGTTCGCTGAGTGAAATCTAAAACTGAACACTAAAGTTTGTACTTTGACCAAAGTTCAACTAAACTTTGGTTCAGGTGTGTACTTATACTTTTGGACTTGCTGAGCCTTTTTGCTGAGCAAGTTTTTTTCTGTCCAAGTTCGGACTTGGACAGAACTAAGTTTTGGCTGAGTGAAAGGTTTGGTGAAGTCACTTTACTTTTTGGCTAAAGTATGTACTCAGACCAAAATTTAGCTCAGCGAATTTTCTCACCGAAAGTCCAAGTCAAAAAGTGAAGTCACCCAATGTCTTGTATACTTTTTAGTCTGCCCGGAAACGATAGTTTTTGGAAGGACTTATGTTTTACAGCTGATGTTTTATTTATTGCAGTTGCGAGATCTCCGAGATGCGTTGGCTGATCGGCACCAAATTTTGCACGGTGATCAGTACTAGGCCAAATTTTATAATGCCTAGCTAAAATTTCAGGGGCCCTCCCCCGGAAAATTTTAGGGGCCCAAAACATGCAAAATTTGGCCCGATTTTGGACGACTTCAAACTTCAGCAGCGAATATCTCCATAACGGATGAAGATATTCAAAATCAGACAAGTACACTTTGTACCACGATTCCCTCCGCGTTGGGTGAAAGAATTTTGGTGAACTTTGGTCCACTAATCACAGAGATTAAGTGGTGAAATTGTACCCACCCAAATCGACTTTATCGGGAGACCATATTTGGGCTCCTAGGGTGTGCTGCACCCCCAAATTTTTACACACGCTACAAAATGGCCAAGTCTTGCCAGTGCACTCCTGAACGGCAACGGGGTCCCCCTTGCAAATTTTTTCAAAGGGGGTCAAAAATTGGCTTAAATTTTAGCATATTTGCGCCTATGACTTTGGCATTAGTGGGAATAGCTCCATGAAACTTTGCCACATGGCGGGCCTTAAGGTGGGCATGATCACTTATGTACAAATTTTGGGGGCCTGCACCCCAGAAATTTGGGAGGGCCAAAAATTCGAAAATTCAGCCCGATTTTGGACATCTTTCGACTTTGACCGTGAATTTCTCAAAAACTGGTCAAGATATTAAAAATCGGAAACAAACTTGAATGACACCTATCCCTGCTGGGTTCAACAAAAGAAATTTGGTGAACTTTGGTCTACCAACAAAAAAGTTGCAGGTGCAGATGTTAACCCACCCTAAGTCAACAATGCACGTTCTGCGTATGCTAATGCATTTGACTGTGAGCCACGTGACTTTGTTGCCGCGTAAATTTTGCACCCCCCGAATTAACCCCCAATCGGATTTAGAGTCCCGGGCAGACTCACGTTGGGCTTTGCCCCAAATTTCAGCTTCTCCATATCTATCTATCTCAATTAATTTCGGCGCAATTCGCTCTTGAAATCTGTGCCGCAGCCTGAAATCGCCAAAAAATCCATAAAACCCTCTATTTTGGCGTTCAGGGTCATCCAAGGTCATTGAATTTGGTGCCAATCGAGAGCCAGTGTACAACTTCCTATTAGTGATTGATAGTAACCTAGGCCCTGTCTCACACCTTTACTGAGATACAGCGACTTATTGGCTGAAAATCGCACATTTTTCCCACCCCCTCTCTTTTAGCGCCCTCTTTCATGGTGACTTCTTTCGAATTTATGGAAAAGCTTTACTGTTCCTGAAACTAGAGTCTTCCAGGCAGCCGACGGTAAAGATTTGGTAATCCTAGCTTGGACCATTTTTGCCTGATCCACCCGTGTGACGGACGGACGGACAGATGGAGAGGACAGATGGAGAGACAGATGAACAGACAGAATTGCAATGTTTAAGATGCGCTAAAGCAGTAGCTGCTTTCACGCATAAAAATGCAAGATTGCTGATCAATGCTATTTTTTGGTAAATCAATTGCAAGTTTAGCTAGGGGTTCAACCCAAGTATCTCTCTTTCGCTGAAGGCAGGGACCCGATCTAATGTGATGTGTTAGATTGGCCAACATCGCCTTTTTATGCTTTTAGCAGGGTACAGTGCATGAATGTGACAGATGTCAAACAGAAAGACCATACTGTGCAGAACTACATGTAGAGCTATAAGTAAAATCGCTTGTGCTGAAGCAATTTCATCTAATACAGTAATGAATAGGAGTTAGGTAGATTGACGTGTTTGGTTGCCTATTAGTGTGCATATTGCATGCATGGTAACAATGTTCAGGTTAGGGAGAAGAAGCTTCACAGAACACGCCAGAGTCTCACGCAGACCGAGATCAACGCCATTCACGTGAGTCTTTCATTGCCAGTTAGTGTCAAAATTTAGTGGAGTCAGTTGTCCACATGAAATTTTTGGCTCTCAGAAAACTGGTTGGTTTTGGTTGAAAAATGCAAAATTTTGGGTTAAAAAGATTTAGGGAAATTTGGAGGCAGTATTGGATTTTTGAGCACCTATAATCTTTTCTGTTGGAAATTTTCAACTGTCTGCCGGAATTCTGTCGGAAATTTGCAGCGCTTGTCTGAAAATTACTACATTCAGCCCAGCTTATGTTCTTTGACCCACCATGCCCTTGGTAAAATAGGAGACTTGGGACTGCTGCCACTGGGTCACAAATTATGCTGTATGGACAATAGGCCACCAAGCTGATTTTTCACTGGAGTTTTTCTTTCAGATAAAGTGCACATCCTTTTGGAAATGTAACTCAATTTTGTTGCTGTAATATATTATACTGTTTTTGTTTGATATTTTAGCCAACTATACTCTAACTGTCACTTATGGTGCAAGATTGTGTCTGTCTGTTGTCCGTCTGTCAGCGTGGTGTGGCCAATATTGCTTTTTTAATGATTTTTTGCTATTTTGAAATTGTTATTCTTTTCATGTTGCCATTCACAAATGTATAAAGTGATGTTCTGTACATTTATTGTGGTACAGAAGGAGCGTCATCTGGATGCACTGCCCGATGGTTGGTTTTACAACGGACGCAGCTTTGTATCAATGGACGGAGAACGCTCTGACAAACACCCTGGTTTGTGGTAGTATTAGTGGTAGTGGTGGAACTGATGGTAGTAGTCATTCGCATTGTGTATAAGTGACTAAACTGTGTTGCTGCAAGATGCATTTTGATGGCCGTAAATGTGTCAAAATGTGTATGTGGACCACACTAGAGGAGCTTACAGCACTTGTCAGACTTAGCTAGATTTGGGGGGTGGGAAAGGGCAAGGGCAGTGAAGAGAAGGAGGAGGGTAGGGAAAGAGCAGGGAAAGAGAAGTGATGGGAGGGCGAAGAAAGGGTAGGGGAGGTTAGGAAAAGGAAGCAAAAGATGGGAAGGGGAAGGGAAAAAATTGTCAATACAGCAGGGTTCTCAATAGACCTGAATTTTCAGGATGTCATGACTTCCAAGCTACAAAATTTGGACGTCAGTGTTCAAGATCTGGAAGTCTTGAAGTAGGCTTGCAAGAAAACTTAAGCAAAAAATTAACACAATGCAAAAAATGCATCACTAGGCCTTGATTTTGAAAACGAGCAATATTCAGTTCTAGCGAGACTGCGGTATGCATATTGAAGGATGCAGTTTGTGGATTGGAATTACTTATTGCACACATGGTGACAGAAAACAGATTCTGTTATGAATTCACAGTTTATTATAGACAAATGAGAGGCAGTTTGATTTGGACTTTGTGAACTCCACGTCTTTAAATTTGGGCGTACAGGCTGAAATTTTTGGGCCCAAACGCCCGCTGTTGAAAACCCTGCACTACATCATTGACTAGCAGTGTCAGATTAGGGTGGATGCTAATGATGCTGCAGCATTAGGCCCATTTGCGAAATAGGCTTACAGCTATGGAGTGGTCAAGAAATTTTTGAGGGTATTTTCTTGATTGCGTGCAGTGGACTCACGATGCCAAAAGATGTGCGTCATGACTTGATGAAAAAAATGACTCGACTTGATGAAATAAATGACTCACAAGGACCTTTTGACCTCAAATAAGCATACATCTGTTTACGGCCTGGGCCAGAGCCCAAAGCCCGTTGTGGGAGTTAATGACAATCCCCAGACACCTAGCCATTTTTAAACAGATATCGGTACGATTGCTGTGTGCTGTTTGCTTGTAGATATGGAGACATTTATTGAGGAGTATCTGAAAAGAGCAAACTCCGAAGTCGATCGTTACAACGCATCCATTCAGCACTTTGACTCACGCCAGCTCTTCGACTGATGACCAGTTCATCAAACTTTAGCGTCTGCCTGATGACTGCATATCACCACAGATCAACCGCAGATCAGATCAGGTCCTAGGAATTGTTTCTGAGTGACAGCATATATCAGTTTATGGCACCGCATGCATATAACCACAGATCATGGCTTGACCTGTTACTGTAGCCCGAGCTGATCTGCGGTGATTTACACTGCTATGGACTTAGACTTAAGCACGTAGCCAGGAGGGTTTGATGGCTTTGGTCTAATTAATCGAATCTCTCTGCCTCTGCTGAAGCCAGGAAAAGTTGCACAAAAGTAGACAACAGTGACTGGAACCCCCCCCCCGTTTGGAAGTTTGGCTATGGGCCTGAGACTGATCTCAGCTGCTAGCATGAGCAATTTCTGTTGATCTGCAGTGATTCGCAGTGCTCAGGCAGACCGACCGCTACTTTAGAACTTGGTAGCAGTGGCGTCATCGCAGGAGAGTCAGGGAGTAGCCCCTGTCGGAAAAATTTTTTTGTTGCAGAAGTTTTTTCCATGAATAAAAATTTGCGGTTGAAAATTTCCCATTTGGGGGAATTTACGGCAACATGGAAATTTTGAGTACCCCTTTTTC
>Ga0209671_1005235_pt1 | contig 13070 bp, 7 predicted proteins | sample WorMetHERISLAND2_2_FD_187401 | JGI IMG/M metagenome (GOLD analysis project Ga0209671, IMG submission 187401) | Marine gutless worms symbiont microbial communities from Max Planck institute for Marine Microbiology, Germany - Olavius geniculatus... | ecosystem: Host-associated > Annelida >... | reverse complement strand
GTTAATATCTAACCCCTGAAAAATCACCCCAAAGTCGAAAATTAGGCCCAAAAACGGACTTTGAAATTTTCGGCCAAAAACGCTCCTGTATAAAAATTTCACCTATAAACGGCCCTAATCGTCATCGTAGGCCCATAAAAGTTGTATAGTGAATAGGCAATATGGCCTCGGGAATTCCAAATACGTGGTCATTTTGGACCCCCCTACCCACAGGTCACGTGACACGGGGCATGCGCAGTCAACGTTTTGGCCTTAAAAAACATGCGTATGTATAAAATTTTCACCTACAAACGGCCCTTAATCGTCATCGTAGCCTCATAGAAGTTGTATAGCGAATAGGCAATATAGACTTGGGAATTCCAAATATGTGGTAATTTTGGACGCTCTGCATACAGGTCACGTGACACGGAGATTGCGCAGTGAACTTTTGGCCTTTAACATGGGCAAATGCGAGTTTGAGGCTTTATATCTCCGCCACGGTGCACAGACGCATGGTTCCAAACTAGTGACCCCAAAATCTCTGAAGCCCCGTATCTTCATATCTGTGCAAGATAGACACATGGTCATCATTGACCACCAATAGGAAAGTGCCCACGCCGAGTCCGATGGTCACGTGACCGATGACGTCACGTGACCCCAAAAGGTCAAGGTCGTGACCAAGGTCAAGGTCGTGACCCCAATATCTTTGGAACCCCATATCTCCGTAACTGTGCAAGATAGATGCATGTTTACAATGGACCACCAATAGGAAACCACATTATGCCGAGTCAAATGATCATGTGACCGATGACGTCACGTGACCCCAGAAGGTCAAACTCGTGACCCCAAAATTTTTGAAGCGCCGTATCTCCATATCCGTGCAAGATAGACACATGGTCATCATTGACCACTAATAGGAAAGTGCTCTTGCCGAGTCCGATGGTCACGTTCCGATGACGTCACAAGACCCCTAAAGATCAAAATTGTGACCCGAAAATATTTAAGATTTGGTGTCTTCATGGCCGTGGAAAGCAGATGGTTTATAAATGACCATCAACTTTGTTATTGTAATAAAACAGCAAATATAAATGTACAAAACATCAGCTTATACACTTGTTAATGGCGACATGAATGAGTGACACATCGAAAACAGCAAAAATCATAAACAGGTGATTATTATTAAACAGCAGATTGACAGGCGATGTGATGGTGAGTGATATCACCTTTTTATGATTTTTGCTGTTTTCGATGTGTCACTCATTCATGTCGCTGTTAACAAGTGTACAAACTGATGTTTTGTACATTTATAACAGTCATCAACAGACCAATAAATCTAACACTTCTCCACTCTAACAACATTGCATGTTCTATAACACACTTGAACTGACAAAATTATACTCAACTGATGAGTCCAACTGCTAGGATAATACATGTAAATTTTTCTTTACTAGCCTACATATACATAAGTATATTATGCTTAGTTTACGTGTTGCCATTTGAAATCCATTAATCAACCAGAGAAAGCACTTGGAGAGCGCAGGTACCTCCGCCAAGGCAAAGCTATTCGCCAGGTGGCGTCACCATCTTCACTTGGCCAGCAGTTCGCTTATGCCCCAATGGTAACAAAAATTTCAAAGTGATCCAGAATCCATGATTCCTGCCAGATCACGCCCAAAATTGAATCAATGGTAGCTTATGCCATGCCCAACATACCCTCAAAATTTCAGAAAAATCCGTCCATAACTTTTCGAGTTATCGCGTGGACTCACAGACAAACAAACAAACAAACAAACAAAAACCGGCAAAAACATTACCTCCTTGGCGGAGGTAACCAAAGTCTGTTGCAAGCACATATGTCCTATGTCTCATCAGAAAACTAATGTAACACAGCAAAAAAAACACAAAATGCAATAATGTGAACACCATCATAGTAATCAGATCATAATGTTGTTTAAAATCTACTTCAAACTGCTGCTTCGCGTATAATCAAAGGTACAATTTACAGAGAAAAACTAAAATCATAAATCCTTGGGGGTCCGTAGACCCCTCAGCCCCCCTAAATGATGCTCCTGCATATAGGTTTTCCAAAATCTTTGACAATGGCAAAAGTGGCAATTTGTATTTCTCGTATGTAGTCCAATGGTCACCAGTGATTCAAAAAGTAGCCCGAAAAGTAGCAAGCATGGCGCCAAAGCAAAAATTTAGAGTGTAAATAACTGCTAAAAGTACCGGTAGCCCGATTAGTGTTTTTTTGCCCAATTAGACACAACCCTGGTCACATAACCAACAGCACTGATTCTGAAGCATGGTTAGCCCACACTAATAAATACAGCAAAAATTGGTCTGCAAGCAAAAAAAGTCAAATACATGTATCATCAGTGTTGCACAGTTTGCAGTGCATATTTCATATAACTAAGAAACACATGAAAGAAATGAAAAAAACAAAAATGAGCTTATAAAGAATCTACGTAAACAGCAACACGGAAAGCACTGGCTGAATGTTTATTTCCTAAAATATCAAGTTTGAATATGCTGCAGTTTGATGTGGTAGTGTCAGCCCACGACTCTGAATGGCCACCATTCCAAAAGGGTTAATGCTAGTCGTTAAGGTTAAGCATATAGTGTGAGCTAAATAGCACACTTAATATAAAAGTCAACTAGCAAAAGGCACTATCAAAAACTACTTCAGACAATGATCATAAAAGCGACTTTCAGAATCATAATGGTAGACCCTCAAAATGGCGGTCCTTCTGGAATTGATGTGATAAGTAACAAAGACAGCGTGCATCACAAGACTCCAATTCCAACCTCACATCGTCCGAGTGGCATCAGTCCAGCATCCATCCACACATCCAACTCCGGATAATAACATTCCACTGACGCAAGAGTCACTGGAGCGCAGAATTCACTGCTCGACGTCCGACCACCAAACGCATAAACCAGTCCATTAACAGCAGCCACCGCAACACCAGCTCGTGCTGTCAACATCGGCGATACATGCACCCATTCATCCTGCACACATACAACTGCACTGGTAAAAATGGGCAACAGACATTTGTTCTGGGAAGGTATACAAGAAATTTGAGCTAATGCTCATAAAATGCGCGAAAGCCTATAGCAGTTCCTGTTCGCAAACTGTCATCTATTACCAGCCATTTCGTCGCAGTTCATTCTTGGAGTGTGCACTGCAGCCAAAGATTGCAAAAATCAATAGAAACCCCACATTTTCGAAGTTCAGAGTATTTCAAAGTATTACTTCAAGACCAAAACTAGTGACTAGAGGCCAAAATGTCAAAATATGCAACAAAATGACAAACAAAGAACTTACATGCCAAGTTAAAGTTCTCTATTATATAGACCTAGTGACTATTAATATAAACCGTAAATATCCGAACCTCAGTGATAGAGTATCTTTCAACAGTAGTCAATGCTCCATCCTTTTCATTCCAACCACCAACGACATAAATAAAGCCATCAACAACAGCAGTACCAACATATGCCCGTTTTGTCAGCATATCAGCAGCTCGAGACAAGCGCTCAGTCAATGGATTGTATACATCAACTGACTGCAATTCAGTGTTCATTTCATTCAAACCACCAACAATGTAAACCAAACCTACAATGTATGTGAACGGTGCAACAATCAACAAATAATCCACTCTTTAAAACACAGTTCTATATAAAACTAAACATGTTAATTTGCACTACGGCATCACAACTGTATTAATCTGATTTATTCAACTGAAATATTATCAAAATGTTGCCATTATAAACTAGACTATCAAGCCTTGTAGAGGGTTAAAGACGTCCACAATAGCTGCTGTGGCATGCTGGGATATTTACAGCGGTGACATCAGCGTCGGCCAATAGCTAGGCTATCTTGCAATGGTAAAGTATTAGAGAATCCAATCCTGTGACCTTAAATGTTGACCTATGACCTTGAAATTCAATAGGGTTAACTTCTTGCAGTTTTCAAGCAAAATTTCATCAAGCTAAGCAGCAGTTCATGAGTTATTATGTTCACAGAAAAAAAAACAGACAAAAGAACAAGATGATGATGCAGAAAACAATAATGTCATCAATACCGCAGGCAGTGATTATTTTCAAAAGCAGTGCTTAAACAAATGACAAAACAAAATCTATGTAAAGATTAAAGTGATATCAGACTACATCTCACCATCATGTTCGACAACTCCCATTGAGTAGCGTGGTACGCCTCTAAAAGTGTTAATTACCGTCCACTTTCTTCTTTGTGGGTCATAAAACTCCACCGACTTTCCTATCTCTGCACCGATCCACCCACCAAAAACGTATATTTGATCGTTCACAGCACAAGCTCCAGCACTGCAACGTGGAATTGTCAGTGTTTGAATGGTCTGCCACTGACTGGAAATCACTGGATCAAAGCATTCCACGCAGTCAGAGATTAGCGAATCTGACTCGCCACCAATTGCATACATAGCACCATTCAGTGTAACCACAACTACCCCGCTTCGGGAAGAACTCAGTGCTGGTCCGGAACCCCACGCCCGAAGATATGTCTCAAAGGCATCTACTCGTGAAAGGGTTGTACTGTCGCTCCATCGAGCACCGACATCCCGATGGTATCCGCCTATGATATAAACAGTTTGCCGAGTGTGCCGACGTGGCTGAACTGCAAGACTTGACTGTATGCCACTGGTGACATGAACATCTCGAACAAGTTTCTGCACAGCAAACTTTATTCCGAGGTCTCGGCAAGCCGCAGCTGATCCCTCGCAGACTGAAAGCGGTATGAGAGATAAACGCACGGTGGCCAGGACATCGTAGGTTGAACGACGGCGACCAGCTGCATCGGAATCCAGCCAGTGAAGCGCTGCATCAAGAACCTCATACTCTGCATCAATATGCAGTTCATCACTCCGCAGAAATCGCAACAAAACGTCCAGAGGCAGCTGCAGAAATTCCTCTGACTTAACTATCCTGCAGAAATTTTCGAGTATAAACAGTCTGGCAGCATCACGTAGTTGAACACATGAATGAGCGTCGGCAAACAGGTAAATACCTAAAACCATAGAATATTACTGGTATGACAAATAACGCAAATTAAAAATAGCAAATGGAAAAGGCAACATTATTTCAGATCTCCATGAAATACCTAAAACAATTCTTGTCAACACTAAAAGATAAAGTACATATCAAAGCAATCAATCAATCATCAATCTGCAAATTTGTATAGTACTTGTTAAACAAATATTATGAGAGGCATTGCATAATATGTTGTTTAATGTATGACAATGAGACTTGACCATTAAGGGTGAAGCATAATCAAAGTTAAACAAAAAGACTTCCCACTGACAATAATTTTCATCAACAGCATACAAATTTAATTACTTAAACACAACTAAGTTAAGACTAAGCTTCTAAAATATAAATTACCATAAATTTTCAAAATAATGAATTAATACTTCAAGTCAACAAATTCATTTTAATCTAATGACATGCTAGTGGAAGTATGTGTCCATCATTTGTCTGTGGTCACATCAACAAAGCTAATCGAAACCGAGCCTGGTTAGTACTCATCTGCAAATGAGTAAGCCATCACAGTATGTGACTGGCTACCCGAGTCAACTCAGCCTGGCCATCCCTCCACGAAGGAGCACCAGCAGTACTAGCAAAAACTGGGAGTGAAAACAAGGGCACCATGTGAATGACACAATGCATTTAGCCCTGTATTCTTGGTCTTGCAGTGTAAAACTGCGCCAGACTGAGGGCTAAAAAATTGATGTCAGCATCGCATTATAGCCATTGTGGCTCAAGAATGATTTTTTACATACATTTTACCTTAATGGACATGTAGTATTTTTGTGGACCACCAAAGCCGTGGACGGCCGCCTATGGAAAGACTCGTGGTCTGACAGGCGTAAAGCAGCCAGCTGTCAAGAGCTTCTCCATGGCCGATTTGACAGTTCCACCATTGACTAGCTCAGCAGTATTGACTTCTACCCCAGAGTGGCTGGATGTCCAAGCGATCAGGTAAGGAGGTTCAATTAAACGACTCAACTCGTCATCAAACAGCTCAGGACAATGTTTTGTACTCGTCATCCAGTTTAAGAACAGATATGCAGTGATTCACATGCACCGAACAATGCCAGACAGTCGCTACTATCACACTGAACGTTAGAACGTCCGAACTGAAAGACGGACCGGAAGTACTCTGCCTAGGTGATGCTGCCTAGCCTTATACAGGGTGGGCCAAAAAAACCGGACTTGTTTGAGCGTTGATAACTCAGCGGTGGTTAGTGGTAGAAAGACGTGTTATATGTCAAAAGTTTCAGAATGCTGTAAAGAATAAATGACAAATTTGCATAGTAAATCATTTGAATATTCTTTGCCTAATTTGCACAAATCTTTATTACCCCTGAAATTAAGCATTTGCCTGCACTCCCATGTGCCCAAGTTCATTGAACTCAAAAACTCACTGCCAAAAAGTCTAGATTTAAATTCTGTGAATTACTCAGTGTAGGGGCATTACAACAAATAGCATGGTCGCAAGCACGGTCACAAAAATTCAATAACTGACAAGCTAAAACGTGGGATAATCGAATGCTGGTCTCAGCTGATATCCTGAAGACGTTGACTCCAGCGATCGATCAGCTGGCTAAAAAGACTGATGACGGACCTTATGAATGCAAAAGCTGGGCAACTGCCTATGTCAAATTTCATCTAAACTCAACGCATGTGTTAATGATTGCTCATATTTCACCGTATGCTGAATGAAAATCAACTTAAATTCATGTGTTACTGCCAATTTAGCATGATTTTAGGGGTGAGGGCAGATTTGTATAAATCAGTCAAAGAATATTTAAACGCTGAGACATGCAAGTTGTACACTTCTTCTGTACACAATTTCAAAACTTTTGGCATATTACACGCCTTTCCATCAATAAACATCGCTAAGTTATAAAAGCTCAAATATCCATGTTAAATCCATGTGTTACAGTCAAATTTGGCAGAATTTCGGGGGTAACGAATATTTATGTAAATTAGGCAAAGAATATTTAAATGCTTCACTATGCGAATTTGTCGTTTATTCTATACATCATTCTGAAAATTTTGACGTACTACACGTCTTTCTACCACTAACCACCGCTGAGTTATCAACGCTCAAACAGGTCCGGTTTTTTTGGCCCACCCTGTATATGGCCACACACCGGACCGGTGCCTGTAGGCTTGAGAAATATTAATGAGGTGGCCCAAGTATTGGCCGGTGTCTAGTGAGGTAGGCACTTCAACAAAATTTTTAAGTAAGTAACCAGACAGATACCAGACTGTTACTAACAGTTGGCCCAAATATTTAAAACAGTATATTTATATAACAGTAAAAGTACACAAAATGTAATGCTAAATACTCTATAGTATTTAGCAAAAAGTTACAAATTAAAAATAGCAGTACTTCAGTACACTAACCAATACAGTTGGACTCATGCAGCTGCTGTAGCAGGAAAGAACAACAAGCATCAACAACATGCTGCAGCTGCAACATATCTGCACCTTCCAGCAAGTCTTGCACAATAGCACCATTCACTGAAATTTTACCTGCAACACGGCATAAAGCAAGTACACAGTGTAAGCACACTTCATGTTGTTATTCATCAACTCAAGGAACTGCCCCCTGTCCTCCTCAATCCCAGAATCTTCCAATGTCATCATATTTGTCATGGCAAAGTCTAGTATTTATCATGCATGTCAAGAATTTAAGTGCAGTGGCTGTTTTCGACCATTAACCTGCAGTATCTCTGAAACATTGCAACACAGAATGAACATTGCTGTGTCTTCACTAATAGGAAGTTGCAGATAAACTTTTAACTAACACTAAAATCTCTGACATTCTATGAGCAATCGCTCGTGACCATGCTCATGCCTTGCATGTGCACATCAATAGCACCATACCACACTCACATTAACAGAATAGTATGTAGCCTATGTGCTTCTATGCATTCTCAGGGTGCTGTGTCAAACTAGTACTAAGCCCCACATACTACTGTACCAAAGTGATTAGGATCACCGATTGGTGAAAATAAGTCAGAAGGTTAGTATCACCAATCGGTGGTTTTAACCTTCTAGGCTAAAATCACCAATCGGTGATACTAGCCATGTGAACTATGATCACCGATGGGGGAAACCATGATATTTACACATACTTGACCCTATAAGAATAAAAACTTGTATGAAGTTAGGTTACTGCTTTAATATTAATATAAGCTTAGGCCTAACACACACCAACATGCAATTTAAAATAAAAATAAGATTACATAGGCTGCATTAAATAAAAATGTTTATAAATAACTTTTCACAGAATAATGTTCATAATTATGACTCTAAGGCATTGGTGATGACATTTGACAGAAGCTCCCACAACAATGGAAGAGAGATAGTTAGCATCTCCACTGCTCAGCCGTTTATAAAGGTGTGTTCACACCGCGCGCCGTGGACCATCTCAATTGCCTGTTCAATCAAGCCCTAATCCAAGCGCTACCTAACCTCACTTCAGAAGAGCGGATACATTTGAGATTGTCCACGCACATTAACGTGCGCAGTGAGAACACACCTTAACGGTTAGCGAGTAGCTTCTGCACCAGTTAAAAAGCAATGCCAAATATAGATTCTGCAGTATAAAATAACGTACCTAGTTTGCACCTTAGCATCTTACTTAGATGGTTAAAATTAATGGTGTTATAAATAGTAGGATTATGGCTATAATATAAATCTTTTAGAACCTATGTAAATGCCAATTTTCGCTAAGTGAAGTCTCACTTACTTTACTTACTTACTTTAGTTAACCACAAATGGAAATGACATATCGCTGGTCATTTATTTTAGCAGATCAGTAATTATGGCATTGGTAATTACTAATTAGCTTTACCAATCGGTGATTTTAACCTTATTTCTTATTTCCTCTGATTGGTGATCTTGGCAACAAAAGTTAAAATCACCAACCGGTGATTTTACCTTTCTATATAATTTCCACTGATCGGTGATTTTAGCTTAAAAAGATAAAATCACCGATTGGTGATACTAACTTTCTTACTTATTTTCACCAGTCAGTGATCGAAACCGGCCCCCTACTGTACACATTGACAGTATCTGCACAGCAGTTCTATGAGAGTATAAAAAGTTTACAAACACCTGAGAAAGCGTTCTTATGGCTAAAAAAACTCAAAAAAGCTTAACGGCAACAAACCTGTGTATATGAAAGTGACCAATTGCTCAATGATGTGAGAAGCACCAACTGTCTGCATGTCAATGACGTCCAGGCTGGCTTCTCGCATTCCGCCAGTCAACATAGCGTGGAAGTAAGGACTAGCGGCAGACAGCACACAGCGGTGTGCCCGGATCAGTCGTCCAGGACACACCACAAGACCCACGTCACACAGGCAGTCATCAGCAAACAGGACGTTCAGATTCTGCAAAAGTTCGGCACTGTATTCGATAGCAGCATTAAACTGCAATGAGTCTGCTTCACTTTTGGCGTTGTGTAAAAAATATGACGTCGACAGCGCCAACATTTTCATTTACAAATTACTAACTACAAACCAGCAAGTTATACGACCAAATAATACTAGATGTTAAAAACGTACAACCACTTCGTTTACCACGGAACTACTTCCATGTTTGTTTACAAACAAACGAAAAGACATGTCGGCCCACTAGAGAGACACGATATGCTATAATTGACTTGTTATAAAAGACAAAGAAAGACATACCTGAATTTGGTTAGTTGCGGTAGATAGTTGCATCGTACCTGTGTTGAAGTCTATTTATAGTCATCAAGTCATTCTTGTGTTAGGTTATCTTTATGTAGTATTGTACGTGTGCAGTGTGCGTATTTTGCGCAGTGATGATTGCACGAATCTTTCTTTGAGCTACAGGGTACCCAGACTGCCAGCAACAAGAGTAAGAGCTATAGCAAGAACGCAGACTTCAGAGTTGCAACTTTCTGGTGTCAGTGTCAGCTTCACCAGTAACAGTAACGTAGATAAACGGATGCAGGCACAAGGTCCCTCTATATCCGTATCACGATGTAACTGACTCTGCTAATAATCTAATAATTTTTTTAGACCAGTCTTGAGACCAAGTTTATTTCCAGTGGTAAAATGCAGTCCAGTAACTCCAGTCATGAATGAATACCGCTTGTATGATAGAATGATACCATTATAGTTGTATAATTTGGAGCTCATATTACGAAAAGGATATTGAGTTAATTGAGGGAGTTCAGCATCGAGCAACTAAATTGATTGACGATGTAAGAATTTTGCATTGAATGAATGAATATGTCAATTTGTATAGCGCCCAATTAGAGAAGACCTCAAGAGCGATCGCAGCCAAATAAGTGAGTTTTAAGTTTTTTCGCAAATGTATCTCTGGACAGTGATGAAGTCCACAGGTCGACGGGGAGGCTGTTCCAAGTGGCCGGGCCATCCACGGCAAAGTCCCTCTGACCGATCATGGTCCTTGTGCGCTGCACGACGAGTGCCCCACTGTTTGCCGACCGCAGCTGCCACCTGCCGATGACAGACGAGACCGGTTTACACACATATGCCAAGTATGACGGCGCCAGACCATGAAGGCACTTGAAGGTGATCATCGCTAGCTTGAAGGTGAATCGCTGGCATTACGAGGAATGAATTTAAAAAATTTGATTTAATGACGGTCAAAAAAAAGAAATGATTTACGAGAAACATTTAAAATTGTTAATGACTGTTATAACTTGCAATCATATATGATGAGGGTCAAGAAGAGGTCATTCAAAGAAACTGTATAAAAATGCAGTAGATTAGATTTGAGAAAAGTATGTGTTTGGCAATAGAGTTATCAAAGATTCGGCAGATCAGAGTCCCAAGTCTGACCCAATCGACTGTTCAGGTAGCAGCAGAGAATGTTGAGGAGTTGGTGAATGATTTTGTTTACCTTGGTTTGCTGATATCTCACGAAGGAGGAAGTGAGGCTGAGATACTTCAACATATTGGGATTGCAAGGAACTGCTTCTCACTCCTTGACAAGAACATCTGGAAGTCTCACTATCTTGGGCCTTATTTCGGTCTCAGCTCAAAAGGTCTTATGCACATCCCTGGAGTTTATTGCTGACTGCAGAAAAAATGTGCAGGCAGATTAGCTAGAAAGATGACAGGAACAGAGGAGCAAAGTCTAAAGAGTTCTGTGCGTCACATAAGCTTACAAGTATCAGCATTTTGGTGTATCATTTGAGCCATATTTTTGTGTTTTGCAGCATTTACGATACTTTTCATTCCATTATTTTTGCACAGTTATGATGTCAGTGATAACGTGAAATTTGACACGGAGCAACAGAAGTATGTTAATGTCAGGCTGTTGCTGATAATGTTTCAGCGCCACTTTCAGGTATTCGCATATTGTGCAACATCTTTTTTTTGATTTAGTCACATGGTTAGGTTATTCATTTTTTTAGCTGATCTTACTTAATTAACGGTCAAACTATTGGCGTGGTTGTTGTCCGTCTGTCTGTCTGTTTGTTCGTCTGTCTCGGATGTATTGTGGCTAAATGGTAGTGCAGACTTAGGCTGGTTGCTATGTATATGGCTAGAATTGAATTGTTTATTTAGCTGGTTTCCCGTGTGATTCAGGCTGAGGCTCAGGAAGCAAGCAAGCATTACAGACATGTGATATAATCTTTTTACTACTATCCCACGCCAGCCTGTCATTAAGCACTAGAATATAGTGGGCACTTTTCATAAGCTTACAGGTAGGTTGTAGAGAAAAACTTTTTACGCAACTAATGTCAGACTGTTATTGATAATGTTTCAGAGCTTTGTATCGTCAAACTAGGCATGCAAAATTTCAGTGATCTAGTGCAAGGAGAACATTTTCAAATTGAATGGGTTGTATGGATGGGGGATACGAAAAGTGGGGTATATGCCACTGTTCCGAGAGGCAGTATTCCAACAGGCATTGTTAAGGGCCGCCATAGCTAACCTTAATACTAACCGTAACCCTAATTCCCTAACCATAACACCATACTGCTAATTCTAACATGACTTAAGCCTTAGCTATGGCGGCCCTTAGCAGTGAATACTGCCTGTCGGAACAGTGCTTGTCGGAACAGTGCCAACCTCCCGAAAAAAATGTGTGTTTTCAACGCAAAACTGGCCATATCTCGGAAACGGTGAGAGAGCAAAGGTTACTATTAATCCCTAATAGGAAGTGTTATGCACCCTGTCAGCTGAGATTGATCTTGGATGACCTTGAAGGTCGCTGACAATCTGTATTGCATGCAATAGGAATTCGCACACTTAAAGCTGTAAGTGAATGTCCAGTTTGGATGTTTAAGTAGAAAATCCACTGTAAAAGTGCAATCTAAATATGTTTCATCTGGTGTGATTGAAGTACAAAATATTTTTGGACAGTTTTATATTATCAAAATGTTATCTTCAATTTTACAGCCAATTTTTTTAACTTTTACAGCAGAATTTATATTTGGGTTGCTACATTGGAGCTAGTGTTTTAGATGTATTTTAGAATAATTCTTGTCCTGATGGTTTGTGTTTAACAATTGTAGCTTTTATTTGATATTAATATGTTTAACTGCTGTCAGAATGGAGCTTGTGTGGAGGTATTTAGTGCACAGGAGAAGTCACCATTGGCACACTGGAATGTTTCTGGAATTACAAAGGTAAATAGATGTTTATGTTCAAGTTGTATTAATTTCTTTTCTTTCTAATGGTGATGGTAGTTGTGATAAAAATTTTTTGTTGAAATTTTATGTGATAATTGCTGAAGTTGTTTCTTGCAGCTGTTTGATAAAGAAGTAAAGAGTTTTGTCTACGTTGTTGATGGCATTGCTGAGAAGTCTAGGATGCAGCTTCCAAAAGATATCAAGCAGGGCTGTAAGTGAACTGACGGAGTATACGTATTTCTTGCTATTTAGTCTGCCAGAAAGCGATAGTTTTTGGAGAGGACTTATATTTTGCTGGCATTTATTATTTTTTAGCCTTGAGGTCTCCAAGCTTCATTGGCCGATTACCACAAAAATTTGCACCATGATGGGAAATGTATTCAATTCAATAATCTCAGTC